>Ga0164318_10003411_pt1 | contig 15039 bp, 12 predicted proteins | sample GuaBasSedimGuay9_FD_113734 | JGI IMG/M metagenome (GOLD analysis project Ga0164318, IMG submission 113734) | Subseafloor sediment microbial communities from Guaymas Basin, Gulf of California, Mexico - Guay9, Core 4571-4, 0-3 cm | ecosystem: Environmental > Aquatic > Marine > Hydrothermal vents...
ATTCCTAAAATCAATAATTTATCCGCAATAGGATCTACGATTTTCCCGAAGTTAGTTATAAGACCCTTTTTGCGCGCAATATAACCGTCAAAATAATCTGTAATAACCGCACAGGTGAATAAAAATGCAGCACATACTCTCATAATAAAAGAAGGAATAAATAAAAGGTGAAAAGTTACTATGGAAAGAATGATTCGAAGCAGGGTTAAAACATTAGGTGTTATTATAACTCTTTGGCTTTTCTGCATGATATATTGTCGTTTTTAAAAAATTAACTTAGAAAACACTTTAATTCACATAACAGTCCCGATTAAATCATATTCATACGAATCAATAATTTTGACAGGATAAAATTCACCGATCTCAATACCATCTTTTTTCTCAACGTAAACAAGTCCGTCTACTTCCGGAGCGTCCATATACGTTCTGCCGATAAAATATCCTGATTTGTCTTCATTATACCCTTCAATCAAAGTATCAAAAACAGAATTTTTTAAATTTTTATTTTTCTCCCTGGAAATTTTCTGCTGAAGAAGCATGAGGTCCTGAAAACGCGATTTTTTAACCTCTTCGCTCACATCATCCTTTAATTTAGAGGCCGAAGACCCTTCCTCTGGGGAATAAAGAAACACCCCTAATCTTTCAAAAGTCATTTCCTCAACAAAATCAAGCAATTCATTAAATCTTTCGTAAGTTTCTCCAGGATAACCTACAATGAATGAAGTACGTATGATAACCTCGCTTATCTGGCAGCGAATGTTATTTATTAATTCAACTATTTCTCTCTTGCTCACCCCTCTTCTCATGCTCTTCAGTATATCATTATTGATATGTTGCAGAGGAATATCGATGTATTTACATATATTTTTACGTGATTTAAAAACATCTATTAATTCCTTGGTCACGTTTCTAGGGTGTAGATAAAGGGGGCGAATCCATTTTAGTCCATTAATTTCAGACAATTCATTTAAAAGCTCGGCTAGCTCGAGTCTCCCACTGATATCTTTGCCGTAATAACTAGTATCTTGACTTACCAGTACAACCTCACGCAATCCCTCTTCAACTAACTGTTTCACTTCTTTTATAACTGAATCCATTGAACGAGAACGATAAACTCCGCGCAAACTGGGAATAATACAAAAAGAACATCTATGGTTACATCCTTCAGCAACTTTTACATATTTAACGAAAGACGGGGTTAAATAGTATCGCGGCGTTTGGTGAGAATAAAGATATTTAGGCACGGATACAGCATACAGTGCCTTACTTGTATTCCTTGTCTGATGGCCTCCGATTACGAGGCAATGGTTTCTCTCCAAGGTTCTTTTAACAATATCAACAATATTTTCAATTTCCCCCGTGCCAATATAAGCGTCAATTGCTTCCATTAATTCAGTAAGGCCCTGAGGATACCTTTGAGGCAGGCATCCGCATACTATGATATATTTAATTTTACCCTCTTTTTTCAATTCATATAATTCATGAATCATATCAAGGGATTCCTGATAAGCATCTTCTATAAAGGCACAAGTGTTCAGGATGGCCACATCACAATTAGTGACATCAAGACTTATATGAAATCCTTCACGTTCTAAATAGCCTAAAAGAATTTCACTATCAACAAGGTTCTTAGGACACCCAAGAGAAAGAATTCCTATAGTAATATCGTTGGGACTCATGATTTAATTCACCATAAAAAAGCAGGGGCGGGTTTCCCCGCCCGATATTTTGCAAGACAATAAAAAATACGTGTTTCTGTCTCTTAACTTTAGTTACTGCTATTCAACCTGTTCTTCTTCTCTATTAACCAATATCTCACGAGGCTTACTGCCTTGATAAGGACCGACAACTCCCTCAGCTTCCATCATATCTATAATACGTGCAGCACGCGTATATCCTAAACGAAGACGTCGCTGCAAGATTGATACCGATGCCTGATTACTTTCAAGAACAACTCTAACAGCTTCGTCATACATATCATCTTTTTCCATATCCAGCTTGCTCAATTTTCCGCTTGAAGCCTCCTGAATTGATTCATTATATTCCGGTGCACGCTGCTCTTTAATAAACTTTACAACTCTATTTATTTCAGGATCGGTTATAAGTGTACCTTGAGCGCGAATAGGTTTTGCCCGCCCCGGTTCGAGAAAAAGCATATCTCCTTTGCCAATAAGCTTATCTGCACCATTTGCATCTAAAACGGTGCGTGAATCTACTTTTGATGAAACTTTAAATGAAATTCTTGCAGGAAAATTAGCTTTAATAACCCCTGTAATTACGTCAACCGAAGGACGCTGTGTTGCCAGGATAAGATGTATTCCGGTAGCACGTGAAAGCTGTGCTAAGCGGGTAATTGCTGTCTCAACCTTATCAGCCGCAATAAGCATAAGATCCGCTAGTTCATCAACGATAACAACAACATAAGGAAGAAACCGAGGAAATTCCTGCTCCCCCTCCTTCTCACCTTCGCTCGCCTGATAAGCGTTGTATCCTTGAATATTTCTCACTCCGACAGAAGCAAATAATTTATAACGGTTCTCCATCTCATTAACAACCCAATTAAGAGTCGCTGATGCTTTTTTGGGATCAGTCACTACAGGAGAAAGCATGTATGGTATGTCATTGTAAAGTGCTAATTCCACACGTTTCGGATCAATCATGATAAATTTAAGATCATCAGGTGATATACAATAAAATAAGCTAGTAATAATTGCATTAAGACAAACCGTTTTACCGCTCCCTGTGGCACCGGCAATAAGTAAATGCGGCATATCCGCTAAATCTGCAATAAGAGGACGGCCGCTTATATCTTTTCCCAAAACCAGAGGAAGGATATACTTTTTCTTTTTTAAAGCAATTTTTGCTATAAGTTCACGCAGATATACTACATTAACAGTGGAATTGGGCACTTCGATTCCTACTGCTGATTTACCAGGAATAGGAGCAATAATTCTAATTGTAGGGGCTTTAAGCACAAGTGCAATATCATCCTGAAGTGCTGTTATTTTACTTACTTTCACGCCCGGCGCAGGTAAAATTTCATAACGCGTAATAACGGGGCCCTGCTCTATTTCAGTTACTTTAACGTCAATATCGAAATCCTGCAGACAACCTTCTAAAATCTTTGAATTTTCTGTTAAGTTATCTTCTATCTTTATTGCCTGAGGTTCATCTAATAAATCAATAGAAGGAAACGTATATGCATCCTTTTGTTCACCATCACTTTTGGCTTGAGAAAAAACTGAAACAATAGGTTTTTCTTCCTCCTTTTCCTTTTCCTTTTCCTTTTTCTCTTCATCCTCACGCGCAGCTTTTGCCGCAAGACGGGCAATTTTTTCTTTCTTCCGTCTCTGTCTCTCAAGTTCTTCTTTTTCCCTTTTCTCTTCTCTTAGTTTCTTTTCTTCAACTATTGAAGGGTCATATTTTTTAACCTTTAGGGGAGGAACTTTCTTAAATGTTGTCTTCTTTTCACTTTCGGCCTCATCAACAGCAGGCTTCTTGACTCCATTTCTCCTCACGCGCGGACGGAGAGTCTCAGAGGTAAAATCAGGTATTACTTTCTTAGCGCGTTTTGTTTTTAAATCATCCAATCGACTAAACAAAAATTCCATAGATGTAATAAAACCTTTTGATAAAAAAGGAAAAATTAAAAATTCTGTTGCCAAAATAAATGATAATAAAAAACATGCCATGGCAATAATAAGTCCGCCGCCAAAGCCTAAATAAGTCGAAAGATTACTTGATAAAAAATAACCCCACACGCCTCCCATAACGAATTGATTCTCCGAAGGGGCCAGGAGCGAAAAAACAGCGGCAGTAGATGACTGAAAAATAAGAAATCCAAGGACTTTGAAAAATAACTTGATAGGAATTTTCTGAACAAGAAAGCTTATTGCCCAAAATAAGAAAATCAAAGGAAATGTATATGAACTGTAACCAAAAGCAAACATAAGAAAATATGAAAGGTAAGCACCTACAAGCCCGGCTCCGTTATTAATAACGGAATTCGGATGTGAAGTGAAAAATGGATTGTCATTAACGTCGTAAGTGAGTAGGCTCCACAACGTAAAAAGACTGATAGCAAGAAACATAAGGCCGATTATTTCATTGATCCGTTCCTGTTTCATGAATCCTTTTTCCTTTGCTTAAGATTATATACCAGTATGTCCAAAACCTCCAATACCCCGTTTTGTATTATCTATATCCTCGACAAGAGTTGTTTTTATCTTAACATATTTAGATATAACCATCTGTGCCAGGCGCATGCCATTCTTTAAAGTAAATGACTCATTCCCCAAGTTTATAACCACTAAATTAATCTCCCCCCTGTAATCAGAATCTATAGTGCCGGGACTATTAAGTAAAGTAATGCCGTGTTTTATGGCCAATCCGCTACGGGGCCGTATTTGTGCTTCAAAACCAGGAGGTATACTGACTGATATACCAGTCGGAACCAACGCCCTTTCCAAGGGCTTCAAAATAATATCTTTATCAATGGTAATGAACAAATCCAATCCACTCGCCCCTTCTGACATATATCTGGGCATTTCGATATTAGTGTCCTGCCGGACTTTTTTTACCTTTAATTCAATATTTTTCATAGCTAAAAGTACATAGAGACGCGATTAATCGCGTCTCTATGTAACTACTTATTTTTAACTTGATATAAACTTAAAAACATTAGTAATTATATATTTTTTAACTTATAAATTATTCGCTATCCTTTGCAGCTTTCATACTCAAATTAACACGTCCCTGATTATCAATACCAATAACTTTAACAGTGACTTGATCACCCACTTTTACTACATCTTCTACCTTGCTGACATACTGATTTGATAATTCAGAAATATGAACTAAGCCTTCTTTGCCGGGAAGGACTTCACAAAATGCACCGAAGTTAAGGATTCTTTTGACGATGCCTTTATAAATCTTACCGACCTCAACTTCTTCAACAATAGCTTCTATTTGTTCGATAGCCCGTTGTGCCGCTTCTGAATCATTCGAAGCAATAAGAACTTTACCGCTGTCATCGATATCAATCTTAACGCCCGTCTCTTCAATAATTTTACGAATAACTTTACCCCCGGGCCCTATTACATCTTTTATCTTATCCTGATTAATCTGCAAAACTTTAATGCGCGGCGCATAAACAGAAATATCTTTACGCGGTTCATCAATTACCGAATTTATTTTATCTAAAATCATAAACCGTGCTTCCTGCGCCTGTCGAAATGCCTCTTTTATAATATCTATTGATATGCCGCTTATCTTTAAATCTAGCTGTAGGGCGGTTACTCCCCTGCGGGTCCCGGCAACTTTAAAATCCATATCACCAAGGTGATCCTCTATGCCTGCAATATCAGTTAAAATAACATGTTTATCGCCGTCAGTTATAAGTCCGATGGCAATTCCGGTAACAGGACTTTTAATGGGAACGCCGGCATCCATTAGGCATAGTGTTCCGCCACATACAGAGGCCATAGAACTGGACCCGTTAGATTCAAAAATGTCAGATACAATCCGCACCGTATAAGGGAATACCTCCTCATCAGGCATAACCGCCTTTAACGCACGCTCAGCAAGTGCACCATGCCCTATCTCACGCCGGCCTGGACCTCTGTTCGGTTTAACCTCGCCAACACTAAATGCCGGAAAATTATAATGCAACATAAAATTTTTAGACGACTCTCCTTCCAGTGCATCAATAGTCTGTTGATCCGCTTTTGTACCGAGCGTTGCAACAGCCAAACACTGTGTTTGCCCGCGAGTAAAAAGACCTGAGCCATGTGTCCGGGGTAATACTTCTATCTCACATGAAATATCACGAACTTGTTTGAAATCACGTCCGTCCGGACGTTTTTTATCCTGCACAATAAGACGGCGTATATCTTCATATTCATATTTTGAAAACGCTCGTTTTACTTCAACTTCTTTAAAATTTTCATCATCAGGAGGAAACTCATCTAAAATAGATTTATATAATTCCTCATGTGCCCTGTTGCGTTCAATTTTATCCTTTATGAGATTAATTTCCACAAACTTACCCTTAGTTAATTCACGTACCTTGGCTAAAACATCAGGATTAATTGGTCGTGGAGTTACCTCACTATTTTCTTTACCATATTTCTTACGTAATTCTTTCTGAATATCAATACACTTTATTAACTCTTTATGCCCAACCTCAATAGCCTGAAGGATAATATCTTCAGAGACCTCAAGTGCCCCGGCCTCTATCATTGTTACATTACTTCTCGTGCCTGCAAGTACTAAATCTAACTTACTCCTCTCTAATTCGCTAAAAGTTGGATTTACAATAAAACACTCATCTACATAAGCTATACGAACAGCCCCTATAGGCTCTTCAAAAGGAATCGATGAAACCGTAAGGGCAGCCGATGCGGCTACTATACCAAGAACATCCGGATTATTCTCACCATCAACAGAAAGCACCATTGAGGAAACCTGTACTTCGTTTAAATAATCCTCAGGGAAAAGAGGCCTGAGCGCCCTGTCAATCAAACGGCAAACGAGTATTTCTCTCTCAGCCGGTCTGCCTTCCCTTTTAAAAAATCCACCTGGAATTTTTCCAGCCGCATATGTCCTTTCTCTATAGTCAACAACAAGAGGAAAAAAATCACGCTCTTCATCAGGTTCATTCTTATCAGCAACAACAGCAGCAAAAACCACTGTACCCCCAAATTGGACAAGCACGGAACCATCAGCCTGACGTGCTATTTTGCCTGTTTGAATCATCATATCATTATTACCAATTTTAATCTTAACTTCACCCATTATAACTTCCCTTTCATATTAATTACTCTCTTGACTTCAACCAGTTGTCAGTAAAATAAACTACTCTTCTTTACCTACTATTTTCTTATTTTCAAATTTTTAATGATTTTTTTATACCTCTCTGGAGACTCCCTATTTATATAGTCTAAGAGCCTTCTTCGTTTATTTACCAACATAATAAGCCCTTTACGTGATGCATGGTCTTTTTTATGTTTTTTAAAATGTTCTGTCAAATAATTGATCCGTTCTGTAAATAGGGCTACTTGCACTTCTACAGACCCTGTGTCACGATCAGCCTGTTTAAACTTATCAATTAACTCTTTTCTCTCACTTTTAGTTATTGCCATTATACAAAACTCCTTTGTTTACAATATGTTAATTTTAACCGCTTATTATATCTAATACCCAATAAAAATCAACCAAAATACAAAACCGCCTTTTTTACATCATGCTCAATCTGTTTTTTTAACTTGCTGACAGTTGGAAACTTCTTCTCATTTCTAATCTTATGATAAAACGTAACTTCCAGCAATTTATCTTTAAAATCAGCCTTAAGACCTGGAAAATGCACTTCAGCCTTAGGATATGGTACATCACCGAAGGTCGGTGTATATCCTAAGTTACATACACCGGTAACATTCTCATTAATTAACTTTTCACTAACTATTGTGCCTTTTTTGGTCTTTTTAAAGTTAATATCCCAGATATTAACTTTAACTATATATACACCCGTGGGCGGCATAACTTCACTGTGTAAATCTAAATTAGCCGTTGGAAATCCCAGCAAAGTGCCTCGGCCTCTTCCCTTTACTACATTGGCAAAAACAGAGTATTTTCTTCCTAATAAACGTTGGGCTTGAATCAATTTTCCCCGAGATACTAAAGAACGTATAAGAGAACTGCTTACGCGTACATCACCTATCTTTAGAGGTTTCTGAACAACAAGCTTAATTCCCCTACGTAAAGCATGTCTTCGGACTAATGCCGCATTACCTTCTCTATTTCTACCAAAACGAAAATTGTAACCAATTATCAGTTCTGAAATAGAAAATTTTTTAAAAAGAATATCCTGCAAAAATTTTTCCGGACTTAAGTTTTTAAAAAACGAATTAAATGAAAAAACAAAACATAAATCAACGCCGCTTCGTTTTAGTAAAAATAATTTATGTTCAAGCGAAGTTAAAATCGGTTTTTTTTTCTTCTTACCAACCTGATGAGGATGATTTTTAAAAGTAATCACCAGCGACCGTGCATGCTTACTGGCAGCAGTGCGTTTAATGACCCCAAGGAGTTTCTGATGTGCCTTATGCACGCCGTCAAAATTACCAATAGTGCACACACAATCTATTTTACTAAATTTCTTGAGTTGATCGTAAGTATCTAAAACTATCACTTTTATAAAATATTTTTATTGTAGTGAACCGTTAATATAAGAAAAATCTTTTTGTACGTAATTACTCAATTCATCTTTTGTTTTTATTCTCTTTAATGCATCAATCTCCACACAATCATTTATATGAAACGAGCCATTACGCATACGGCATAAATTTTTTAAATATGCTCCCACTCCCAATTTTTCGCCGATATCATGCGCCACTGTCCGTATATAAGTTCCCTTCGAAGATACAATAGTAAAATCAATGTACGGCAGGTCAATCTTATCACACTTTATATCATAAATAAAAATATCGCGCTTTTTACGTTTAACTTCATAGCCTTTGCGCGCTAATTTATACAAACGCACACCGCCTGAGCGTATCGCTGATATCATAGGAGGAATCTGTTTCTGAGGCCCCATAAAAGTGCGAAATACACCCTGAACTTGTTCCGGCCTAATGTGACGCCAATCTTTGCGTTCAACAACTTCCCCGTCGCCGTCCTGTGTTGTAGTTGAGACGCCCAATTCAATAGTTCCTGAATATTGCTTCTCACAATTAGTAAAACGTGCAGAAAGTTTTGTATAACCACCAAGCAATAAAACCAAAACACCGGTTGCTTGTGGATCCAGGGTACCAGTGTGCCCTACTTTTGATACCTTAAAACGTTTTTTAATAAAATTACAAACATCATGTGATGTCCATTCAGAAGGTTTATCGACTAATAAAATGCCTTCTAGCTTTTTCTTTTCATCCTTCATATCTACTCGTATAATTATATTTTTGTTTAATTCAAAATTACAAATCACAAAATCCAAATCACAAATAATTACCAAACACCAATGACCTAATGATTAAAACTTGACTTAGAAAAATCTAAAAATGTTTTGTGCATTGTGATTTGAATTTTGGTATTTATTTGTTTTTTGTAATTTGATGTTTGTTATTTTTTAAATTACTCGTTAATAATAAACTTAAAATTTATCCCCTGGCACTTGCAACATGTTCTTGTGCTTTGCTTAATAATTGTTCAACAGCACCGTTAAGAGTATCTTCGATAGTACAACCTGAGGCCTTTGCATGCCCGCCTCCGCCAAAAATCTTTGCTACTTTATTTACATCAGAGTCTCCCTTTGAACGTAAAGAAATCTTAATGCGAGGACTATCATTATTCTCACAAGCAAGAAATGCAATATTAACCCCCTTAACGTCTCTTAAAATATTAACAAAACCTTCACTATCTTCCGGCTTTGCGTTAACTGATAAAAAGTCGTTATTTGTCAAAAAGCTCCATGCAATAGTTTTATCCTGGGAGAAATGAACATTATGAAGGAAACGTTCCAATAATTTGATTTTCTGAGGCGATATATTTGAAAATAACTGCTCATTAAGATAATTGATATCTATGCCTGAGTGAATAAGATCTGAAATCACGGAATGTGTATATTCAGTGGTGTTTTGATACCTAAAAGAACCCGTATCAGTTGAAATAGCAGTATATAAAAACGATGCGACTTCTTTTGTTATGGAAATACCCAAATGTTTGAATATGGAATATAACATCTCTCCGCATGAAGATGCATCTGGGGCAACAATATTACACGTGCCAAAATATTTATTACTAATATGATGATCGATATTAATAATTTTTGACCCTTCAGTAATTAGTTTGCTTACACTGCCTATTCTTTCGATAGACGGAGAATCCAAGACAACAGCCCACTGAAACTGAGGAGGCTCTTTTATTTGATCATACAGAACCCATGAAACATTTAAAAATTTACAATCCCCCGGAATTTGGTCTTGGCAAACAACTGTTGTCTTCTTACCTAATTTATGCAGTAAATATTCCATAGCAAAGACACTCCCCACACTATCACCTTCGGGATTAATATGTGAAGCAATTAAAAAGCTATCGGCAGTATTTAAAATTTTTGCTAAATCGTCAAACATCAGACTCTGTTGTTTGTTTTTCATCATTAATTTTCTTTATAATTTTATCAATCTTTACGCTTTGATCTATTGATTCATCCAATTTAAAATGCAACCGAGGAGTATAACGCAACCGGATAGACTCGTTGATTCGGTACTGAAGAAAACCTTTTGAATGATCCAGAGCAATCAGAGTTGATTTTTTTTCTCTGTCACTACCCATAACACTTATAAAAACATTGGCATCCCGAAGGTCGGGCGCTACTTCAACACCCATAACAGTAATAAATCCCAGCCTAGGATCTTTTAATTCATTTAAAATTATATCGGCAATTTCAGTCCGAATAAGCTCAGCCACGCGCGCGATTCTTTTATTTTGTGCCATTTTTCCTCCCAATGATTATCGAAAGTGCTGGTAAAAATTAAAATGTTATAAATAAATTATTTTGTTAAATTTTATTATTTTCTCTTTACGTTATCTGTGGCTTATATTTATTCTTATTTTTAAATATCGATGTTAAAAGTTTAAAAAAGGCATCACAAGTCATAACAAGGCATTACAAGTGAATCGAAGTTATCAGGAGTAAAAGGCTACGAAGTCATACGCTCTTTGCTTCTTTATTTTCAGCTTTCAGCCTTCAGTTCTTTTTGCCGGATTTACCCGGCGTAGCCTAGACGGCGTGAACGGTCAGCTTAGCAACTAAGAAGCTAGCTAGATCAACGGGCTAAACGCAAAAACCCTTTTACCCCTGTGATGCCCTGTTATGCCTTAGTCTAAAAAAAACATATTCATATTTTTTAACACAGAGTAAAAGCCAATGAGTAAAATGAACAAAAAACTCAAAATTTTAAGATTTTTTATATTAATTCTAACGAATAGTTTATGACTTGAACGTCATGCATAGCCTCTATGTTATCGACAACTTTATCAATAACACTATTAATATGCCTCTTATCATTCCCAACTACACTAACACCTATAACAGAACGCTGCCACAAGTCATGATGATTAACTTCACTAATTGATATATTAAATTTATTTCTTAACCGTTCTATTATTCTTTTTAAAATAAAACGTTTCGATTTGAGAGAATTCGGAGCTGGTAAATACAATTCCAATTTTAAAACACCGATAATCATTTGTATATGGTAGGAATACGCGGAGCAAAAAGCTGCCGATTTTTCTACATTTAATTTACATATTAATACTTAAATTTGCATTTAAACGATATATGTTTATTTGCTGAATTATTCTACCCTTAAATCAACCTCTTATATTTATTGAATAACCGCTTTTTTAAAAATAAATAAAATACCGTAATAAAATTTAAAGCTTTGCGGCTACCTTTTCCTCCTTAAAACACTCGATAATATCTCCTACTTTAATATCATTATAATTCTCTATCACAACTCCACATTCATAACCTTCATTAACTTCTTTAACATCATCCTTAAATCGTCTGAGGGAATGAAATTTTCCTTCATAAATAACAATGTTCTCACGAATCAAACGAACACGTTGATTGCGGACTAACTTCCCCTTACGAACCATACACCCGCCAATATTCCCGATTCTAGAAGCCTTAAAAATCTGTGTCACCTCGGCCGAGCCTAAAACTACCTCTTTTATTGTCGGCTCAAGTAATCCTTCCATGGCTAATTTAACACTATTTATTGCTTCATAAATGACTTTATAATATTTAACATCAACCCTCTCACGTTCAATCATCGCCTGGGCATTTGAATCAGCCTTAACATGGAATCCTATAATCACTGCATCAGAAGCAACAGCAAGGACCACATCTGATTCATTAATACCACCTGCCGCTCCGTGAATAACTTTTAGTTTTATTTTATCAGTGCTTAATTTCTCAAGCGACTGCCGCAACACTTCAACAGAACCCTGAACATCAGCCTTAATAATAATCTTTAGTTCCTTAACTCCGCTTTCCTTCATCATATCATATAAACCTTCAAGAGAAAGGTGACGGACATTGCTTCCAAGGTTTTTCTCTTTTATTTCCAATAAACGTTTTTCCGTAATCGAGCGGGCCTGCCATTCATCATTAACCACGTAAAACCGTTCGCCCGCATCAAGGACTCCGTTAATCCCGGTAATCTCAACAGGTGTTGAAGGAGTAGCATCCTTAACATTTTTTCCTTTATCGTTATGCATAGAACGTACTTTTCCATAATATCTTCCACAAACTACAATATCACCAACATGCAGAGTGCCATTTTGTACTAGCACATGAGCAACAGAGCCTAAACTTTTCGACAATTTACCTTCTACAACTGTTCCCTGAGCTAAACGGTTTGGATTTGCTTTGAGTTCTAATATTTCCGCCTCAAGGAGCAACAATTCCAAAAGTTCGTCAATCCCTTTACCTGTCTTTGCAGAGACATTCACCATTATTGTTTTACCACCCCAATCTTCAGGCATAAGCCCTTGCTTCTGCAGGCCGGATTTTACTTTATCAGGATTTGCAGTGGATAAATCTGATTTATTAATTGCAACAACAATAGGAGTTTCTGCAGCCTTTGCGTGGTTGATTGCTTCTATTGTCTGCGGCATAACACCATCATCAGCAGCAACAACTAATACAACGATGTCGGTAAGATGAGCACCGCGAGACCTCATTGCTGTAAAAGCAGAATGACCAGGGGTGTCGAGAAAAGTAACTTTTCCTTTATTTGGTAATGAAACCTCGTAAGCGCCTACATGTTGTGTAATTTTACCTGCTTCTCTGTCAACAACATGGCTGCTTCTTATAGCGTCGAGCAGGGATGTCTTACCATGATCAACGTGTCCCATCATTGTAACTATGGGCGGCCGGCCTACCAAATCTGCTTCATCATCCTCTTTCTCATGTTCCTGGATTAATTTTTCTTCTTCGGATGGAAGTTTTTCTATCCGCACATTAAATCTCTCAGCGATTTTCATAACTATATCTTCATCAAGACGCTGATTTACCGTAGCAAAGATTCCCATACCCATTAATGTTTTAATAAGCTCGGATGTCTTTATAAATAAATTTGTGGCTAAACCTCCAACAGTTATAGGAATTTTAATTTGAATAAAATCCGGTTTCTTAGTAGAAACTTTAGGTGGCGGGGTAACTGCAGAAACTGTCTCTTGGGGTTCTTTTCCCCTTGGTTTAACAATTCTCTTTCTCTTTTTAACAACTTGAGAAACAGTCTCTTCTTTAGCCTTTTTTTCTACACCAACTGCAAAAACTTCTTTTTTAACCTTAAAAGAAGTTTTTTTAGGAGCTCGTTGTTTTTTCTTTGTATCTTTTTTCCCCTTTATGGTTTTACTTTCAGCTGTAGTTTTTTTTGGCCCTCTTTTTTTTGAAGTCTGTTTTTTCTTAGTCTCCTTCTTACTTGCTGCAGATTCTTTTGAGAAAGTACTCTCAATAAGTTTAACAGCCTCATCGTCAAGGATACTAAGATGGTTTTTAACACTTATTTCTTTTTGCTTAAGAAATTTTAAAATTTCTTTGCTTGTTACGCCTATATTTTTTGCAAGTTCAAAAACTTTCATAATTTTTATAATATATTACTTAAATTACTTTTCTTAGTTTTATCCCCGTCAACAATAGCCCTATGCGCAGCAGTAATAATTTTTTCCGCGGTTTTCACACCGATTCCTTCAATTTTCTGCATATCTTCAACACTTGATTTTAAAATATCCTTTATAGTAGTAATACCCGCTGTTTCCAGCAACTTTTCAGTCTTTTTACCGACTCCATCAAGTGAACTAATAGGAATTTTCTGGCTCATACTCCGCACGTCAAGTTCCCATTTAATAAGTTTTGAAGCAAGCCTAACATTCTGTCCCCTCTTACCGATTGCAAGAGACAACTGGTCATCATTAACAATGATTTCGGCCCTTTTCCCCTCACGGTTAAGATTAACCTGAGATAATTCAGCCGGAGCCAGGGCATTACGGATAAAAACTTCAGGATCATCATTCCACCGTACAATATCAATTTTCTCACCCTGTAATTCCCGAACAATATTCTTAACCCTTTGACCCCGCATACCTACGCAGGAGCCTACACAATCTATTTTTTCATCATTAGAATGTACAGCAATTTTTGTTCTTGAACCAGCCTCACGAGATACAGACACTATAGTAACTATCCCGTCATGAATTTCAGGAACCTCAAGTTCAAACAAACATTTGACCAAATTTGGATGAGTTCTAGAAAGTATAATTTCAGGTCCCCGGGTAGTTTTTTTCACGTCTAATAAATAACTGCGGATATGGTCTCCCTGACGATATTTATCATTACTGTACTGCTCCCGAGCCGGCAGAATACCGTCAGCCTTTCCTAAATTAACTATTATAGCCCTCTTTTCAATAAGATGAACAACGCCGCTAACTAACTGCCCCTTTTTTTCCAAAAACTCTTGATAAATAGATTCTCTCTCAGCCTCGCGAATCTTTTGTATAATAACCTGCTTTGCAGTCTGAGCGGCTATTCTCCCAAAATCAGCATCATATACTTCTTTTCCATCTTCTAAAATTTTTATCACGCCTGTGTCTGGATCTATTTCAATAGTATATTTTTCATAATTCTTAAACGTCTTTTTACAAGCAGACATTAAAGCAGACTTGAGAGTCTCTATAAGTACCTCTTTTTTAATATTTTTCTCCTTTTCGATGTATTCAAGACTCTGTAATAATTCGTTATTCATTTATCTCTCCTCCACGCACATATAAGCATACATGTTAAAATCTTTAACTTATTGAAAATCATAAAGTTGCTTAAAAATAAGAAAGTGGGCTTACGCCCACTTTGAAAACTTCGTAATTATTTAGCCGATTGAGTAAAAAAGTTAATAAAATTGTATTTGTTGCCGTATTGTTAATATGGCAACGATACAATATTGCGAAAAAACCAAAGAAGAACTGATTGAAATTATTCTC
>Ga0164318_10003412_pt1 | contig 15039 bp, 11 predicted proteins | sample GuaBasSedimGuay9_FD_113734 | JGI IMG/M metagenome (GOLD analysis project Ga0164318, IMG submission 113734) | Subseafloor sediment microbial communities from Guaymas Basin, Gulf of California, Mexico - Guay9, Core 4571-4, 0-3 cm | ecosystem: Environmental > Aquatic > Marine > Hydrothermal vents...
AAAAAATTTAAACCCCTTCCCGAAAAGGAAGGGGTTTTTTTATAACCCGAAAAGGAGCATTTATGCGAAGTGACCAGGTAAAAAAAGGATTAGAAAGAGCGCCTCACCGGGCTCTGTTGAGAGCAACGGGGAAAAAATCGCAGGATTTTGACCGGCCGTTTATTGCCATTGCCAATTCCTACGTGGATATTGTGCCGGGCCATGTTTACCTCGACACCGTCGGTAAAATTGTTAAAGAAGCCGTATATGAGGCTGGCGGTTTACCCTTTGAATTCAACACAATTGCTGTTTGTGACGGCATTGCCATGGGACACATGGGAATGCGGTACAGTCTGGTGAGTCGTGAAATTATTGCCGACTCCGTAGAGACGATGTTGCGGGCTCATTGCTTTGACGCTCTCGTCTGTATACCGAATTGCGATAAAATAATTCCCGGAATGCTGATGGCGGCGGCACGAGTAAATATTCCGACTATTTTTGTTTCCGGCGGGCCCATGCGCGCCGGAAAAACATCGACCGGCAAAACCGTTGACCTTATCTCCGTGTTTGAAGGAATCGGCGCTTTCCAGGACGGGAAAATAACAGAAGCAGAACTGGATGATATTGAGGAGAACGCCTGTCCCGGTTGGGGAAGCTGTTCCGGGATGTTTACGGCTAATTCTATGAATTGCCTCTGCGAAGCGATTGGCATAGCTCTGCCGGGAAACGGTACAATCCTTGCCGAAGACGAACGGCGAAAGGAATTATATCGTCAGGCCGGCCTGCGGATTGTGGAAATGGTAAAAGAGGATTTGAAACCCTCGGAAATTATAACCCGCAAATCCATTGATAATGCTATGGCGCTGGACATGGCCATGGGCGGTTCGACAAATACGGTCTTGCATTCCCTGGCAATTGCTGCGGAAGCCGGGATTGATTATGATATCAAACGCATCGACGATCTTTCCAAAAAAGTGAAGAATATCTGTAAGGTTTCACCCTCCGGCAAATATCATATTGAAGATGTTGACCGCGCCGGCGGAATCAGCGCCATCCTGGAGGAAATTTCCCGCGAACCCGGGTTGATCGATGGTAATTGTATAACCGTAACCGGTAAGACATTATCTGAAAATATAAAGGACGTAAAAATAACAGATGAAACGGTGATTCACAGGCTGGAAAATGCCTATAGCAATACAGGAGGATTGGCGGTGCTCAGTGGAAATCTGGCTCCGGAAGGCAGTGTAGTGAAATATGCTGGTGTTGCCGAATCCATGCGTCGATTCGAAGGTCCGGCAGTGATTTTCGACAGTCAGGAGGCTGCCTGTAAAGGGATTCTGGCAGATAAAGTTAAAGCCGGCGATGTGGTGGTAATTCGTTACGAAGGCCCCAAGGGCGGCCCCGGTATGCAGGAGATGCTGTCACCCACATCATACATTATGGGAAAGGGACTCGGCGAATCCGTGGCATTGATTACCGACGGAAGGTTTTCCGGCGGAACGCGCGGCGCCTGCATCGGCCATATTGCCCCGGAAGCGGCAGCAGGCGGACCGATTGCGCTTTTGCAAAATGGCGACCGGATCAGAATCGACATTCCGGCGGGCAAAATAGAAGTATTGTTGAGCAACCGCGAGTTGGCAGAACGGAAAAAAACATGGCGCGCTCCCCGCCCACGAGTGGACTACGGTGTACTGGGGCGCTACGCCAAAATGGCCTCGTCTGCCAGCAACGGTGCGGTATTGAAAAATTAATCCTGATGAATAAATAAGAGGTTATTATGAATGGTGCGGAAATATTAATAGACGGATTAAGACGAGAAGGCGTTGACACTATCTTCGGGTATCCCGGCGGTGTTGTCATCCCGATCTTTGATGTTCTCTACTCCACAAAGAAAATCAGATTCTTATTAACACGGCATGAACAGGGCGCCACCCACGCGGCAGACGGTTATGCCCGGTCAACTGGCAAGGTAGGGGTCTGTCTCGTGACATCCGGTCCCGGGGCAACCAATACCATCACCGGCATTTCCACGGCTAAACTCGATTCGTCGCCGATTGTGGTGATTAGCGGCCAGGTGGCGACAGGCAATATCGGGACAGATGCATTTCAGGAAACCGATATGGTGGGGTTGACCCGCTCCATCTGCAAACATAATTATCTGGTAAAAGATGTCGCCGAATTACCGAAAACTATCAAAGAGGCGTTTTATATTGCCAGAACCGGAAGGCCGGGACCGGTATCCATTGATATTCCTGTTGACGTGTCAAACGCCAAATTAAGAAATTACAAATATCCGGAATCTGTGAATCTTCCGGGCTATAAACCGGTCAAAAAAGGAAACAATGGACAGGTAAAAAAACTGGCAGAAGCCATTGCCCGGTCCCAGAAACCACTGCTCTATACCGGCGGCGGCATTATCAGCGCCGAGGCGACGGCGGAATTACTACAGCTTATCCAAAAGACCAACATTCCGGTTGTGACGACACTGATGGGATTGGGGACGGTACCTTACGATCATCCTTGTTTTCTGGGAATGCCCGGGATGCATGGCCGGGTAGCCGCCAATAAAGCCCTGCTGGAATGTGATCTGCTGATCGGAATTGGTGTGCGCTTTGACGACCGGATCACCGGTCCGCGGCATACATTCGCCAGGCAGGCAACGGTGGCCCATATTGATATCGATCCGGCGGAAATCGGAAAAAATGTCAAAACCGATATTCCCATTGTCGGCGACGCCAAAACAGTTTTACGGCAACTGATTGAAAAAGTTAAACCGAGAACAAACAATTCCTGGAATGAACGTACGGAATTCTGGAAGGAAAAATATCCGCTAAAGTATAAAGACAGCGGAAATGAGCCAGTGAATCCGCAATATGTCATTGAACGGTTGAATTCATTAATCGATAAGGATGCTATTCTGGTCACCGATGTAGGCCAGAATCAGATGTGGTCGGCGCTTCACTATAACTATCGATATCCGCGGAAGTTTTTAAGCTCCGGAGGGCTGGGAACCATGGGCTTCGGTCTGCCGGCGGCGATGGGTGCTGCCTTCGGAAACCCGGATACCCAGGTGGTCTGTATTTCCGGTGACGGCGGCATCCAGATGAACATTCAGGAATTTGCCACCTGCGCCATCAACCGGATTCCGGTGAAAATCATTGTGCTGAATAACGCTTATTTGGGCATGGTCCGTCAATGGCAGGACTTATTTTGGAATAAGCGATATGCGCAAGTTTGTCTTCAGCGCGGCCCTGATTGCCCCGATGAATGCCATGGTTCTGACGAAAATTGTCCGACAAATTATCTGCCGGATTTGGTGAAAGTGGCCGAAGCCAACGGTATGACCGGATACCGGGCAAAGACCAAAACCGAAGTTGACGAGGTGTTGAAAAGGGGATTAGCCGAAGAAGGGCCGGTACTAATGGAATTCTTTGTGAACCGTGAAGAAAATGTGTTTCCCATGGTATCGGCCGGGAAACCTCTTAGCGACATGATGACGGGAGAATAATTATGATTGAAAAACATACAATTATTGTTACAGTAATAAACAGCGCCGGCGTTTTAGCCCGGGTGTCAGGCCTGTTGTCGCAGCGCGGCTACAATATTGAAAGCGCTATCGGCGCACCGACCGAAGACCCAAACATCTATAAGCTCAGCCTGGTGGTGGAAGAGACAGGCGAACATATTGAGCAGATTATTAAACAGCTGAACAAGCTGGTGGATACGGTCCGCGTAACGGATATTTCTCACAAGGATAATTATATTGTCCGGGAATACATCATCCTGAAAATTGAAGTCAATGAAAAAAAGCGCAGCGATTTTTTTGAATTGGCCAGAGTCTTCAAAGCGAATCTGATTGATGTTGCTACGGACCATGTTATCCTGGAACTGGCCGGGACGCCCAGAAAAGTCGATCGTTTTATCGAAATGGTGAAACCGTACGGCATCAAGGAATATATCCGCAGCGGCGAATTTGCAATGGCTGAATACCAAACACCCAAAAAAGGAGATAATAAAAATGGCGATTAAGATGTATTATGACAAAGATGCTGATCGGGAAGTACTAAAGGAGAAAACAATAGCGATTATCGGGTACGGAAGTCAGGGGCATGCCCAAGCCCAGAACCTGCGGGACAGCGGTTACACGGTGATTGTGGCGGATGTGAAAGGCAGCGATAATTACAAACTCGCCCAAAGTCACGGATTTGAGCCGATGTCTGCGGCCGAAGCAAGCGCCAGGGCCGATGTCATTCAGATTCTGGTTCCCGACGAACTGCAGAAACGGATTTATACCGATGAAATAAAACAGAACCTGACTCCGGGCAAGGCGCTGGTATTTTCCCACGGTTTTAATATACACTTCGGGCAGGTGGTTCCGCCGAACGATGTGGATGTCTACATGGTGGCGCCCAAAGGACCCGGCCACCTGGTTCGCAGGCAGTATGAGATTGGCGCCGGTGTACCGTCACTGATTGCCGTTTACCAGGATGCTACCGGAAAAGCCAAAGACCTGGCCCTGGCCCATGCCTGCGGGATCGGGGCCGGACGGGCAGGGATCATTGAAACGACATTCAAAGAAGAAACCGAAACCGATCTTTTCGGCGAACAGGCGGTTCTCTGCGGTGGTATTTCGGAATTGATTAAATCCGGTTTCCAAACCCTGGTTGAGGCCGGATACCAACCGGAAATCGCCTATTTCGAATGCCTGCATGAAATGAAACTCATTGTCGATCTGTTTTACGAAGGCGGCATCGCCGGAATGTACTACTCTGTGAGTGATACGGCGGAATACGGCGGCATGAGCCGGGGACCGCGACTGGTTAATGACGATGTAAAAAAGGAAATGAAAGCAATTCTCCGGGAAGTTCAGGACGGACGTTTTGCCAGGGAGTGGATTCTCGAAAATCAAGCCGGTCGCCCGACACTGAATGCCCTGCGCCGCGAACATGACGAACTGCTGATCGAAAAAACCGGCAAGCAGCTGCGCGGTATGATGGCCTGGCTGAAAAAAGGAAAATAATATGCACGGTTCAACGGTAAAATTATTCGACACGACTCTGCGGGACGGTTCCCAGAGTGAAAATATCTCATTCTCCCTGGAAGACAAGCTGCACATTGCCCGAAAGCTTGACGAGTTCGGCATCCAATATATCGAAGGCGGCTGGCCGGGTTCAAATCCCAAAGACGTTCTGTTTTTCAAGAAGGCGAAAGACATTAAGTTCAGACAGGCGAAGATCGTGGCTTTCGGATCGACGAAACATGCGAAGAATAAAGTCGATGAGGATCCGAATATTCTGGCATTGTTGGAAGCGGACACTCCGGCGGTATCGGTTTTCGGAAAAACCTGGGTGTTTCATGTTGAGAAAGCCCTGCGGGTGACAAAGCAGATGAACCTTGATATGATTCGGGAAAGCGTCGCATTTCTGAAGGCCAACGGCAAAGAGGTCATCTTCGATGCGGAACATTTTTTCGACGGTTATAAGGACGATCCCGAATACGCCCTGGAAACGCTGAAAGTGGCGGAAAAAGCCGGCGCCGATGTGCTGGTACTCTGCGACACCAACGGCGGCACACTGACAAATGAAATTTCGGAGATTGTCAAAACCGTTAAAATGAATGTATCTGCTCCCTTGGGAATTCACGCCCACAACGATTCGGGACTGGCCGTGGCAAACAGTCTGGCGGCTGTTCAGAATGGCTGCGTGCATGTGCAGGGAACCGTCAACGGCTATGGCGAGCGCTGCGGAAATGCGAATTTGTGTGCTGTTATTCCGAATCTGCAGTTGAAAGCCGGATATGCGTGTATTCCTCCGGAAAACATGTCTAAAATCACGGCTCTGTCTCATTATATCAGTGAAATTGCCAACCTGGTTCATCCCAACAACGCACCCTTTGTCGGCCAGAGCGCCTTTGCTCACAAGGGCGGCATTCATGTCAGCGCAGTGATGCGGGATTCCGCCAGTTATGAACATATCAAACCGGAAACAGTGGGAAATAAACGCCGGGTTTTGGTATCGGACCTTTCCGGTAAAAGCAATATTGTATTTAAATCCGACGAACTGGGCATTGATCTGGAATCCGACAAGGATAAAATCCCGGAAATCGTTCGGCAATTGAAACAGTTGGAACACGAAGGGTATGAGTTCGAAGCAGCCGAAGGTTCGCTGGAATTGCTGATTCAAAAATTGAAGAATAAATATAAAAACTATTTCAGTCTGCAGGGTTTTCGGATATTGATTGAAAAAAATGAATCCGACGAGATTCGCTCCGAAGCAACCGTTCGTATGATTGTGAACGACCGCATGGAACACACTGCTTCGGAAGGTGTTGGGCCGGTAAACGCCCTGGACAAAGCCCTGCGGAAAGCGCTGATCAACTTCTATCCTGAAATTGACAAAATGCACCTCTCGGATTACAAAGTCCGGGTCATAAATGCCAACGCCGCGACTTCCGCAAAAGTGAGGGTGCTGATCGAATCCAGCGACGAGAATAAAACCTGGAATACGGTGGGTGTTTCGGAAAACATCATCGAGGCCAGCTGGCAGGCGTTGACCGATTCTATCTCCTATTATTTAATGAAAAACCGCAACAGAAATACATAGGCGGGAATGATTATGGAAAAGCGAAAAATTATTATTTTCGACACAACTCTGCGGGACGGCGAACAGAGTCCCGGCGCTTCATTGACGGTAAATGAAAAACTGGTCATTGCTAATCAGCTTGCTCGTCTGGGCGTGGATGTAATCGAAGCGGGATTTCCCATCGCTTCGGAGGGTGATTTCGAGGCGGTAAAACTGGTGGCGCAAAATGTAAAAGGCCCTATCATTTGCGGATTGGCCAGAGCCAATGACGCCGATATAGACCGCTGCTGGGAAGCGGTGAAGTATTCCGAAAAGCCGCGGATACACACATTTATCGCCACATCCAAAGTTCACCGCGAGAAAAAATTACAGAAAAGCAAAGAGGAAATCATCAAGTTGGCTGTAAGAGCCGTCAAACGAGCCCGAAATTACTGCGATGATGTTGAGTTTTCGCCGGAAGACGCCGCCAGGACCAGTCTGGATTACATGTGCGATGTAGTCAAAGCGGTCATAGATGCCGGCGCCACGACAATCAATATTCCCGACACGGTGGGATATTCCGAACCATGGGAATTCGGAAAACGGATTAGTTATCTTTTCGAAAAGGTGCCGGAAGCGAAGAATGTCGTTGTCAGCGTACACTGTCATAACGATCTGGGCAATGCGGTGGCCAATTCACTGGCGGCTATAGCGGCAGGCGCCACCCAGGTGGAAGGCTGCATCAACGGCATCGGCGAGCGGGCCGGAAACGCCTCGCTGGAAGAGATTATCATGAATCTCGTAACCCGTAAAGATTATTTCAACGCCGAAGTGGATGTGAATACCAGAGAGATTTACCGGACCAGCCGCCTTGTATCCAATCTGACCGGAATCGACATTCAGCGTAATAAGGCGATTGTCGGAATAAACGCCTTTGCCCACGAAGCGGGCATCCATCAGCACGGAGTCCTGAAGAGCAAACAAACCTATGAGATCATGACCCCCGAGGAGGTCGGTTGGACCGGGGTCAATCTGGTTATCGGAAAGCATTCCGGGAAACATGCCGTCTCGGCGCTTCTCGAAGAAGAGGGTTTTCAATTAAATAAAGAAACGATTGTCCAAATAACCGATCGGGTAAAAGAATTGGCGGACAAGGAAAAGTCCGTGGAACGCGATGATGTCATTGCCATTGCCCGGGATATTACTCATCAACTGACGGAAGAGGAGCAATTTGTCAAACTGGAGGAATTTTCGGTGGTCACCGGGTCAAACATGACCCCCACGGCTTCGGTGAAATTACGGGTAAACGGCGAGGCGAAAATCGCCGCCGGAATCGGTGACGGACCGGTGGACGCGGTCAGCAACGCCATCTGGCAGATGGTGGACCCGTCGCTGAAACTTCAGGATTATCATTTGAAAGCCATTACCGGCGGCACCGATGCGCTGGCCGATGTTTCCATCAAACTGTCCGATGAAAGGTTCAATGTTTTTGTCGCCCGCGCCGTAGATGAGGACGTCATCAGCGCCAGCGCCAAGGCCATTATAAAAGGCATTAATAAAGCCTTGAACTATAAAGAAAAAATTCAGGCTCAGGGATAAAGGAGTAACCTTTGGGAAATACAATTACTGAAAAGATTTTAGCGGCCCATTGCAGCCGTGACAGTGTGAAACCCGGCGAATTAATCAACGCTGAGATCGATGTAATCATGTGTCACGATGTGACCACTACGCCGGCCATTGATATGCTGGCGGAGAAAGGTCTATCGAAAGTCGCCTATCCGGAACGGGTGGTTATAATGCCCGATCACTTTGTGCCGAATAAGGACATTAAATCGGCGGAAATGGTGGCCAGAATCCGGCGCTGGGCAAGAGAGCAGAACATTGAAAAGTTTTATGATTTGGGACGGCACGGCGTCTGTCATGCGCTGCTGCCGGAACAGGGACATGTGAAGCCGGGAACGACAATCATCTGCGGCGATAGCCACACCTCGACCCATGGTGCGCTGGGAGCATTCTCCACCGGTATCGGCAGCACCGACCTGGCGGCGGCATTGGCTACCGGCGAACTCTGGTTTAAGGTACCGGAAACAATGCTTTTTCGTTTGAGTGGAAAACTCGGTAAAGGCGTATATGCCAAGGACGTGATTCTGGAAATTATCAGGAGGATCGGCGTAGATGGAGCTCTTTATAAAACCATGGAATTTACCGGTGAATTGATTGAAGCCCTGTCCGTTGAAAGCCGAATGACCATCTGCAATATGGCCATTGAGGCCGGCGGAAAATCGGGTATCATCAATCCCGATCAAAAGACCACTGATTACGTCAAAGCCCGTACCGACGAACCCTTTGAAATCTACCAAAGCGATCCGGATGCGGAATACTGTCAGATTATCGAAATCGATGTCTCGAATCTCGAGCCGCTGGTGGCGTTCCCCCATCTGCCGAGTAACGGCCAACCGGTGTCGCAGATCCCTGACATTCCGGTGGATCAGGCCTACCTGGGGAGCTGTACCAACGGTCGAATTGAGGATTTGCGAGTGGCTGCCGAAATTCTGAAAGGCAAAAAGGTCGCCCGGAACACCCGGATGATTGTTGTGCCCGCAACCACGGAAATCTGGAAACAGGCAAACCGGGAGGGTCTGCTGGATATATTTATGAATGCCGGAGCAACTGTTTCCACGCCCACCTGCGGCGCCTGTCTCGGCGGTCACATGGGTATCCTGGCGGCAGGCGAACGCTGTATCAGTTCCACAAACCGCAATTTCGTCGGACGCATGGGCAGTCCGAAATCGGAAGTCTATCTCGGCAGCCCGGCGACTGTTGCCGCTTCGGCAGTAGAGGGAAAAATCGCTGACCCGCGGAAATATTTACAGGAGAAACCATGACAGGAAAAGCGCATTGTTATCAACGTGACCATATCAATACCGACGAGATCATTCCTGCCCGCTATCTGAATATGGACAAAGAGGCCGATCTGGCGAAACATGCCATGGAAGATATTGACACCGATTTTGTCAGGCGGGTCAAAGAGGGTGACGTAATTGTTGCCGGCGTGGATTTCGGCTGCGGCAGTTCCCGGGAACACGCCGTCTGGGCTCTACGGGGGGCGGGCGTCAGGGCGGTCATTGCCGACACCTTTGCCCGGATATTTTACCGGAATTGCATCAATAACGGTTTTATCGCCATTGAATGCAGAGGGATAAGTCAAAAGGTCGCGACCGGCGACAACCTGGAGATTGATGTTGAAAAAGGGATCATAAAGAATCTGACAAAAAATGAACGGTATGAATTTCCGGCGATCCCGGATTTTGCCCGGGATATCATCGACGCCGGCGGATTACTGGATTATATATCAAGAAAGGTGAAATAGCGATGTCTGTGAAGAAAATTGCGGTCCTGGCCGGTGACGGTATCGGACCGGAAGTAATGCAGGAAGCCGTCAAAGTACTGGATGCCGTTCAGTCGAAGTACAATGTGAAATTTGAATACAAACATGCTCTTGTCGGCGGGGCGGCCTGGGATGATTTTCACTCTCATTTGCCCGAAGAGACCCTGAATATCTGTCGTGAGTCCGATGCGATTTTATTTGGATCCGTGGGCGGTCCGGTTCGTGAACAGGATACCGATAAATGGTGCGGTGTTGAGGTGAATTCGCTGCTGGGCTTAAGGAAAGAGTTTGGATTGTACGCCAATCTGCGACCGGCGAAACTTTATCCGGCGCTGGCCTTTGCGTCGCCGTTGCGAAGCGATATCAGCAGTAAAGGCTTTGATATTCTGGTTGTGCGGGAACTCACCGGCGGTATCTATTTCGGTCGGCCGAAAGGCAGAAGCGGTGCCGGGGAGACGGAAACCGCTTTCGACACCATGATTTATTCAAGGGCAGAAATACGGCGCATCGCCCGGGTGGCTTTCGATACTGCCCGGAAGCGTCGGAACAAAGTAACCTCAATCGACAAGGCCAATGTTCTGACCACAATGGTCTTCTGGCGCCAGGTGGTTGAAGAAATCGCCGGAGAGTATCCCGATGTGGAATATGAACCCATGTATGTGGATAACGCCGCCATGCAGCTGACAAAGAATCCGCAACAGTTTGATGTCATGCTCTGCGGGAATATGTTCGGGGATATTCTTTCCGATGAAGCCGCCGCACTGACCGGAAGCCTGGGCATGCTGCCAAGCGCCAGTCTTGCGGACGGAAGTTTCGGCATGTATGAACCGGGCGGCGGATCGGCTCCGGACATTGCCGGGAAGGGGATTGCCAATCCCATTGCCCAGATTCTCAGCGCCGCAATGATGCTGCGTTATTCCTTTAATATGGCGGCTGCGGCCGAATCGATTGAAAATGCCGTGGAAGATGTCCTGAATGACGATTACCGCACGGGTGATATCTGGCAGCATGGCAGTAAGAGAGTCGGGACTGCGGAAATGGGAGATAGGATTCTGAAACGTTTGGAATCCTGATTACGAAGTAAATCGGATCGCTGCAAGGCGGATTTTAATAAACATAAAATGATGACTGCCATCAGAGAAAGGTGCGAGATGGAATATAGAATCGTTACGAATGTCTTTTATCCGAAATTTGCCGGGCGGATCGCCGGGCTGAGAAAGATTCTGAAACGACCCCTTACGCTTACCGAAAAAATTCTTTTTTCCCACCTTGATAATCCGGTTTCGGTTAGGAGTATCAGCCGCCAAAAAAGCTACATTGACCTTAATCCCGACCGGGTTGCCATGCAGGACGCCACCGGACAGATGGCGCTGCTTCAATTTATTAATTCCGGAATGCAACGTGTGTGTGTCCCCACCACTATTCACTGTGATCACCTCATTAGCGCAAAATACGGCGCGGAAGAAGATACGTGCCGGGCTCTCCGGGAAAATGAGGAAGTCTATGCTTTTCTGAAAGCCGCAGCGGCAAAATTCGGAATCGGTTTCTGGGAACCGGGTAGCGGTATTATTCACCAGATTGTCCTGGAAAATTATGCCTTTCCCGGCGGCTTGATGATAGGTACCGATTCACATACTCCGACTGCCGGAGGACTGGGTATGTTCGGTGTTGGTGTCGGTGGCGCCGATGCGGTGGATGTGATGACCGGTCTGAGTTGGGAATTGAAGATGCCCTCAATTATCGGAGTTGAATTGGTAGGTCGGCTGGAAGGGTGGACTTCTGCGAAAGATGTGATTCTGAAGCTGGCGGGTATTATCGGTGCAAAAGGGGCGACAGATGCTGTGATTGAGTATTTCGGCGCCGGCACGCAAAACATCTCCTGTACCGGCAAGGCAACTATCTGCAATATGGGCGCCGAACTGGGCGCCACCGCTTCGGTCTTTCCCTATGACGATCGCATGAAGGATTTTCTGATCTGTACCGGTCGTGAAAAGTTGATTTCTGCCATTAATAATGTGGCGCCTGAATTATACGCCGATCCCGCCGTTTATACAAGTCCGGAAAACTTCTATGACCGTGTAATCCGGTTGGATTTGAATACACTTGAGCCCTATATCAACGGACCGTTTTCGCCGGATATTGCCGTACCTTTGTCGGAATTCGCCGCCTACATTGATAAAAATGGCTATCCCGCCCGCTTATCGGCAGGATTGATCGGTTCCTGTACCAATTCCTCTTATGAAGACATGTCCCGGGCAGCATCCGTAGCGCGGCAGGCGAACCGGGCAAAGATCGCAGCACAATCCGGGCTTTTCATCAATCCGGGGTCCGAAAAGGTCCGGCAGGTCTGTGACAGAACCGGTCTGCTGGAGGAGTTTCATCGGTTCGGAGCGGTTCTGCTGGCTAATGCATGCGGTCCCTGTATCGGGCAGTGGCAGCGCTCTGAGCTTTCACCCGGGCAGGCGAATTCCATCATTAATAGCTATAACCGCAATTTTGCCGGACGCAACGACGGAAATCCCAACACCTGCGCTTTTCTCGCTTCACCGGAAATTGTAACCGCAATGGCGCTGGCCGGCGATTTGCATTTTAATCCGTTGACCGATTTTCTGGAAAACAGTGACGGACAGAAAATACGGCTCAAACCGCCAACAGGTGCAGAATTGCCCGAAATCCAAGACTCCCGCACTCCGCGCCGGGATGCAGGTCCCGGTGATCCAACGGTAAAAATCGATATAAGAGCCGACTCCGAGCGTCTGCAGCTGTTGCAACCCTTTCCCGAATGGGACGGAAAGTCACTGTACGGCCTTGAATTATTAGTGAAAGTCAGGGGAAAATGTACCACCGATCATATCTCCCCGGCGGGAAAATGGCTGAAATATCGCGGACATCTGGATCGCATTTCCGATAATCTGCTGGCGGGAGCCCAAAATGCTTTTTTTACCGGGAAGGGCAAAACACTAAACCGTTTCACCGGTGAATATGCACCAATTGCCGAAGTTGCCCGAACATATCAGGCACAGGACAAACGGCTGGTTGTCGTCGCGGAAGATAATTACGGCGAGGGCTCTTCCCGCGAGCATGCGGCAATGGAACCTCGTTATCTGGGTGTCGTGATAATTATTGCCAAATCTTTCGCCAGAATTCATGAAACTAATCTGAAAAAACAGGGGGTCCTGGCGGTGACATTCGAAAATCCCACCGATTACGATTATATTCGGGAAGATGATCGGATGGATGTCCCCGATCTGGAAAAATTTTCACCGGGTTCATCGCTGACTCTGCTTCTGAAGCACCAAGACGGCAGCCGGCAGACCATCCGGCTCCGGCATAGCTATAACCACCAGCAGATTCAGTGGTTCAAAGCCGGCAGCGCGATGAATTTTATCCGTAAACAGAAAGAACAGAATTATGCCCGAACAACTTTTAAACAGTAAAAATGGTAAAATACATACGCCCGCCTTCCCGGTTATTCCTTATATCGAGGGAGACGGAATCGGAGCCGAGATTACCCGTCCGACGCTGGAGCTTATTGATTGCGCCGTTCGGAAGGCCTATAACGGTCAGCGTAAAATTCAGTGGTTCGAGGTATTTGCCGGTGATAAAGCGTACCGGCGCACCGGTGAATGGCTGCCGGCAGAAACCGTGGAGGCGATCGAAAAACATCTGGTGGCTCTGAAAGGTCCGTTGAAAACGCCGGTAGGCGGTGGTATCCGCTCGTTGAATGTGGCGCTGCGCCGGCAACTCGATCTATATGCCTGTGTCCGTCCGGTGCGCTGGTTTCAGGGGATTGAAGCGCCGTTAAAAGAGCCCCATCTCGTTGATCTGGTTATTTTCCGTGAGAATACGGAAGATGTCTATTGCGGAATCGAATTTATGCGGGGTGCGGCGGACACTGCAAAAATTGAACAATTTCTGATGAATGAGATGCATGTTTACACACTGCCCTTTCCCGGCGACAGTTCCTACGGTATTAAACCGGTCTCAAAAACCGGTTCGCAGCGACTGATCCGGGCGGCAATGCGGTATGCGATAGAACATCGGCGCCCGTCGCTGACACTGGTGCATAAGGGCAATATCATGAAATTCACCGAAGGGGCGTTTCGCAACTGGGGTTTTGAACTGATTGAAAAGGAATTTCAGAAAGAGTGTTATATTGAAAAACGTATCAATCAGCCACCGAATTGCGGAAAAATCTATATCCGGGAAAGGATTGCAGATGCCTTTTTTCAGGATATGCTGCTGAATCCAACCCGCCATTCCGTAGTTGCGACACTAAATCTGAACGGTGATTACATTTCAGATATGGCTGCTGCGATGGTGGGAGGCGTCGGCATTGCACCGGGCGGCAATATTAATTTTGAAAAGGGAACTGCGATTTTCGAAGCAACCCACGGAACGGCGCCCGATATTGCCGGTCAGAATAAGGCCAATCCGACCTCTCTGGTTATGTCTGGAAAAATGCTGCTCCAACATATCGGATGGCACAGAGCGGCAACATTAATCGAACAATCCGTTGAAAGTCTATTTCGTGAAAGAACCGGAACCGCCGATCTGTTTGCACAGACACCCGGCGCCCGGATTGTCGGTACGACGGAATTCGCAGAGCGGCTTCGGTTTGCAATTGAAAATATTGACTGATTGAATGAGTACCTGGAGTTTACTATGAAAAATCAAAAAATGTTACAGATGATTAGTACCAAGATGAAAAACGCCTGTCAGATTGAACCCGGACTTTTTGATAAATACAATGTCAAACGGGGTTTGCGCAACCGGGATCATACCGGTGTACTGGTGGGCTTAACCAATATCGGTGATGTGGTAGGATACCAACGAAAAAACGAACAGATTGTACCCTGCGAAGGCAATCTGTTATATAGGGGGTATTCTTTGGCCCAGCTGGTCTCCGGATTCCAGCGTGACCGGCGACACGGATTTGAGGAAATATGCTACCTGCTATTGGCGGGTGAATTGCCCGGAAAGGATGAATTGCGCTGTTTTTCCGAATATCTGGCAGAGCTGCGTGATTTGCCGGAGAATTTTACTCATAGCACAATCCTAACCATAGTAGGACAGGATTTAATGAATATGATTGCGCGGGCGGTGCTGGTG
>Ga0164318_10003413_pt1 | contig 15038 bp, 15 predicted proteins | sample GuaBasSedimGuay9_FD_113734 | JGI IMG/M metagenome (GOLD analysis project Ga0164318, IMG submission 113734) | Subseafloor sediment microbial communities from Guaymas Basin, Gulf of California, Mexico - Guay9, Core 4571-4, 0-3 cm | ecosystem: Environmental > Aquatic > Marine > Hydrothermal vents...
AAAGAACTTTCATTATAATGGATTCAGGGGAGGTATCCCTTTTTGATAATTTCGACTACTAACTTAAACCGCAGAATTTTTACGCTTTTTTTAGGATTCGCTTCGCTTAATCCACACTACAAAATTACGTTGACAGCGACGCTGGGTGGATTAAAGAGTATAAGCGACAAAACCACCAAAGCAGCTAAATCAGTTATAATCAGGAATAATTTTGGTTCATCTGTAAGGCGCATTAAAGGTTAAATACTCAAAGTATTCGGCCTTTAATGCAACACAGCAGAAGGGACAAAAGACAAATAATATTGTTCAAGTTATTTCATTTGAGATCCTAACTCGGATAAACCGGAACAGTACCTAAGGTAAACTAAAGGTTTTAAGGGAACTGGAAGGAAATAATCTACGCATATCGCACAGAATTTTTGTTCGTCTTCAAGGCATGGTAACAGTTGTATAGTGAACTATACAACTGTTACCGCAACGTAGAAGACGGGCAAAAGGGAAACCAGGATGCGCAGATTATTTTCTGTAAGTTCCCTAAGTACCTAAGGTTAAGGAATCACTTCGCTCTATCTGTTTATATTAACCGTACTGAAAGCGCGTACCACAACTTTAGGCACTTTAACTCATTTCGGGCATTTCAAACTCAATTAACTTGAAAATATTCTGCCATAATAAAAACGAAAATAATTACTAATGCACTAAATATTTAGCTTTTACATTCAGGACTTGAGGGGGTCTCGCTATAATTGAAAAGGTACAGAGATTTTAATAGATATTTAAAGGAAATATTTAATGAACGTGTTCAAAAAATATCTCTTGACGCCGGACTAAGCTGCCCAAATCGGGACGGAACTATTTCCAGCAAGGGTTGCATTTTCTGTGATCGCCGGGGCTCGGGAACAGGCGCTTTGATTGATAAGGGTTTATCTATAGATCAACAGATCAATAAGGCAAAAACCTTTATAAGGAAACGTTACAAGGCAAATAAATTTATCGCATATTTTCAATCCTTTACAAACACCTATGCCCCACTTCAAAGGCTTAAGTCGATTTACGATCAGGCGCTGGCTCATAAGGATATAGTAGGTCTGTCAGTAGCCACAAGACCTGATTGCGTGGATAAAGACGTGCTGGAGCTCCTTGCTTCCTATAAAAAAGATCACCTTGTCTGGGTTGAATACGGTTTACAATCCGCACACGACAAAACTTTATGCAAGATCAACCGTGGCCATAATGTAGCCTGTTTTGAACGCAGCGTCATTATGGCAATGGAATACGGCTTAAATATCTGCGTCCATGTGATTTTGGGTTTACCAGGCGAAGATCGTAAAATGATATTGCAAACGGCCCGTTTCCTTTCAAAGCTGCCCATACATGGGATAAAAATCCATCTCCTCTATGTCTTAAAAAATACGCAACTTGCTGAACTTTATGAAAAAGACCTGTATAAATGCCTTAACAAAGAAGAGTATATTGACTTGGCCGTAGATTTTCTCGAAATCCTTCCACCCGATATAGTTGTACAAAGACTGACGGGCGACCCAATAAGATCCGAACTTCTTGCCCCTTCCTGGGCATTACAAAAAACTACAAATTTACAACTAATAAAGGAGAGTTTTGAAAGGAGAGACACATGGCAGGGACGGCTGTATCTGAAATCTACTGCTGTAAAATAAATATAGATAATTTTTATATCTACCTTGCGTCAACTAAAAATGGCGCGGTGAGGATTGGAATGACCTTGAAAAATGAAGGCAACTGCATTGCCTTTTTTAGAAAACTTTTTCAAGGCTCCGGAATATACGAAGATTACAGGATAAATGCTCCACTAATTGATGGAGTTGAGGCAGCTCTATATAATAAACCGTTAAAAAGTTCCATAGATTTTGATTTAAGTGTCACCTCTTTTCAATGGTTGGTACTTAAGGCAGTCAAACTAATACCCTATGGAAAAACAAAAACGTATGGAGAATTAGGTCACACGCTTAGAAAACCGGGGAGCGCAAGGGCGGTCGGCCAAGCCGTAGCCAAAAACCCGTTACCCATTATATTTCCTTGACACAGAGTTGTTGCTGCCGGGGGGCCTGGTGGTTTCAGCAGTGGGTTAGCATTGAAACAATTGCTGCTTAAAAGAGAAATGACCTGAAAAATCCCGATAACCGTTCACAGAGGTACACACTCACGGGAATCCCGGAATGTCAGCATTTGTCGGTGCCCCGGATGTGAGAGACCATGGCAGAACGACTATGCCTTTAATATATCCCTATGTCGCGTGCCATAAACGTATACAGATGGGAGCCGATGAACACATACGGCAAAAAGATGTTACTTTTGAGGTTCGCCTACCTTTTTGAACAAGAGCTGTTCAAATGCTGTTTCATACTCACTTGAGCCCGGCACAATTGTTTTATCACTTGCAATTTGTGCCAGTACTGCTTCTTCAGTCTTTTCAAACTGTGCACTGATTCTGTCAAAAACACCTTTTATCACTTTATAAATATGCTCATCCGTTCCAAAGATATCTATTACATCCGGATCATCAATAAGGACTTCCAATATATATTGAGTCATATAAAGGGCATGTATATTTGGGTGGGGAATAAGCTCACGGATAGGTGCAATAAAGTAGTTGATATCGAACTCTGAACTATTCAATGCCTTTTTCAGACCCTTAAGCAAGGCATTGGAAACGGCACCCGGTTTATCCGTTTCAATAATATTTTCCATCAAAAGTTTTTGAAAAAGGTTGTTATGAATTTCAGTCAGCTTGAATTTAAAAAATCTATTCCTCTTAAAGGCATCCTGCTTTTCCTGTCTTTCAAGTCGCCTTAATATTTTGTCCTGATTTTTTGCGCTATTACAAGTTTTCATAAACAATATTCTTCATTATATCTTATATTGATTTACCCGTAGCCGCAGGAGTATCCTTTTTCTTCACCTGTGTTTTCTTCGCAGCTCCATTCACCTTTTCACTCTTGGCCTGAGTTTTGGGCGCTGAATCCATGGACTGAGCTCCACCGGATTTATGGGCATAATCCGTCACATACCACCCGGTTCCCTTTAAATGAAAGGAGCTGTGAGAAATGATTTTCTTAATACTGCCGTGGCATACTTCACATTCAACAAGAGGAGGATCGGAAAATTTCTGCAAAACCTCTGATTGATGTCCACATTTTGTACATATATATTCATAGATCGGCATTTATTGTTACCTCCGTCAATAAATCAACAGAAAACTGTCCGAGAATACCCTTTCCCCCAAGCTCTGCGTTACACTCAAAATAATCATCCTTGGAATATCAACTAGATGCCTGCAGTAATTTTTTGAGCAAGCCTTGATTTTGGAAAAAATTGCTATTCCCGTATAACCTCCCAGACCTTTGAAAAATGATCTTTTTTGTCCTATTTCCATTTACACACGCAATACTTACCATTTTTTAAAGGGCTCGCCACTCATTAAGGGACACTGAACAAATAAAATACAACTTTCAGAATATATTTTTGAATCCATGCTAAAGTCTGTCCGTATCCTCCGAGGATATAAGTGCTTTCCCTGACATTTAATTTTTCCGAATCCCAGATTAAACCGACAACTCTTATATTCCAAATTCCTTATATGAATCAAGAACATAATCGAGTTTAACAAGCGGGACGTCTTGTAAAATATCAAACGTTATTGCATGCACAATTCGTTCCTCTGCATTTTTTTCTCTTTCGGAAACATCGAACCTTTGCAAATAATTGCAAAACCTTATTATATGAACCAGTTCATGTGTGAATATATATATCAGAAGAGGAGGAAGGCTAAGCTCTTTATCTCTTGCCAGGGCCTCCAATATATGGTGGTCCTGAAGGCAGATAAAATAAAAATCGCGTTTTTTTGTTTTTTGCTCCAACTTGTCAACATAACGTGGAATTTTATTCAATATTGCAAACGCATAATCGCTTATCTCATCTGTTTTAAGTGATGACAGGGTCTTTACATCAAAGCTGTATTTACCCCACTGGCGACTGGAGAATTTATAGTAATTTCCCGTAATGTCTTCTGCAATATCAAGGGCTTCTCTAACTTTTAAAAGGGCTTTATCATTAAATAACCTTAAAGCCATCTCTTTAATCTCAATTTGAGACAGTATCAAATCACCGCCTGGAATTGTTCAGTATTGAACTTCCTGTAGCAGCTCATCTTTGAATAAAGCGTTAAATATCTTGGTTAACGCCTGAACCAAAAGACCCAGAAGACTGTCCGAGAATCCCCTTTTCCCCATACTCTGCGTTATGCTTAAAAATTATCCTCGAAATATTAACTATATGTCTGCGGTAATTTTTTGAGCAAGCCTTGATTTTGAAAAAAATTGCTATTATCGGACTGCCTCCTGATTTTCGTTCTATTGGTACTTGTTACATATAATAATATTTATAAAGAAAAAGTCAATAGTAACCATTAAGGGATTCAAAAGTTCCAATCTTATTGCTGGACTGGATTTTAAAATGTGTATTTACAAAAAGAAAGTCATTGTTGACAAATCTAATCCGGAATTTGGAGGAAAAATTGACAATTATGCGGAAACATAAGCATTTGTAACGAAGACTTCGGATCTTAATATAGTGTCCATCCATAAATAGGATAGTTTGTTCGAGATCAAAACGCTCTAAAATTTTAAGCATAAAAATACATTGAGTATTTCGAGGATTAAAATTTTAGCGCAACGCAGATATCGGGCAGGTAAGCGAGCCCGCGAGACTTCGAAACAGCCATTTTTTATGGATGAGCGCTAAATACCTTCTTTATGTCCTTAACCCTGAACCTGTGAACAGTCACTGTCAATAAAAGCAAATTAAAAAATAAATGGTAGCGGTGACTGGATTTGAACCAGTGACCTTGCGGATATGAGCCGCATGCTCCGACCATCTGAGCTACACCGCCCCTTAACCAAAACATAACTATTCTGTGCACCTACTTTGGGATGTTATTTCGTCCTTGTCCCTAACTACATGAACACTCACCATAAAACAAGATATCCGGTCGAGGTACATTATGCGAATCAGAGATCAACCTCGCCCGGAACTTTGTTTTGTTTCTTAATTTAAACGATTTTCTTTAATTCTTCAGTTAATGCCGGAACAACGTCGAAGAGATCTGCAACCACACCGTAATCAGCTTTCTGAAATATAGGGGCATCCTCATCCTTATTGATTGCAACAATCACCTTGGAGGTACTCATTCCTGCGAGATGCTGAATAGCTCCGGAAATTCCGCATGCAATATAAAGAGAAGGCGACACTACCTTTCCTGTCTGTCCAACCTGATCCGTATGCTCACGCCATCCAGCGTCCACAGCAGATCGTGATGCGCCTACGCTTGCACCAATTACATCCGCCAGATCTTCCAGGATCTTAAATTCATCCGCGCCTTTCATACCACGCCCTCCGGAAACAATCTTATCAGCTTCCGTCAGGTCGACCTTTCCGCTCGTATCCTTATCCACATTAACAACCTTGGTTTTAAGCATACCGTCATCAAGAGTGAAAGAGGCATCGGCTACCTCTGCCGATTTCGAGCTATCAGGCTCATTCATAGCCATAACATTCGGTCTTGCAGTAGCCATCTGGGGAAAACTGTTTTCGTAAGTTACCTTTGCATACAGCTTTCCAGCGTAAATAGGCCTGATTGCCACAAGATTCCCCCCCTCAATTAAAAGCTCCGTGCAATCCTGCGCCATACCAACATCCAAACGGGCAGCCAGTCTTCCCGCGAGATCTTTCCCCTGAACTGATCCGCCGATCAATAATATGGCCGGTTCATTGGCCTTGGTCAGCTCAGCAATGACTGACACATAGGCATCCGTTGTATAAGGTTCTAACCTTGCATCATCCGCAACCAGTACCTTGTCCGCGCCATATTGCCCCAGATCCGCCGCCTTATCCTTAATATTTGATCCAAGCAGTAAAACAGTCAACTCCTGGCCTAAAGCATCAGCCAGCCGTTTCCCCTCACTTATCATTTCATAGGTTATTTTTCGGAACTCTCCATTTCTTTGCTCAGCAATTGTCCAAACTCCCTGTGCCATTTCTAATATCTCCTTTACGAAATCAATTTCGATTACATATTTGATAATAAATATCCAAATGCTTCAAGAAAAAATATCAAAGTAATTTTGCCTCTTCATGGAGCAACCTGGCCAGTTCAGCCGCCTTTTCCTGAGGTGACTCACCTTCAATAATCTTTCCTGCCGATCTCGCTGGAGGCGACAATAACTCAACTATTTTCAGTTTTCTTGCACCTTCCCCAAAATCAGAAGCATCCAGGCCCAGATCAGATAATGTTTTTTGATCGAGAGGTTTCTTTTTCGCCTTCATAATTCCGGGCAGTGAAGCATATCTCGGCTCATTCAGACCTTTTTGAGTCGTAATAAGAACAGGGAGACTTGATTCAATTGTGAGCACCTCTCCCTCAACCGGCCTCTTTACCTTTACAGATTTACCATCCTCTGCAAACTCTACGTCTTCAATCAAAGAAAGCTGTGGTATATCAAGAAATTCAGCAACAGAGGCACCTACAACACCGAGATCATCATCAACACCGCGCTGTCCTGTAAATATCAGATCGTATTCCATACCTTTAATAGCAGCAGCCAACGCCTTAGCCACGGCAATTGAATCGCTCCCATCAGCAGCATCATCACATATCAATATTCCCTTATCAGCGCCCATGGCCAGGGCCGTCCTGATTGTCTCGGTCACTCTTTTCGGGCCAAGCCCTATCACAGTAACCTCACCGCCAAATTTTTCTTTTGTCTTCAGCGCTTCTTCAACGCCAAATTCATCATAAGGATTCATTACCCATTTAATATCATCTGTAACGATTGATTTCGCATCACCAGCGATCTTAATCTGAGCCTCTGTATCAGGCACTTGCTTTAAACAAACAATAATATTCACTTTTGCCTCCTTTCACTAAGGTGATTAGTGATCAGTTTTTGGTTCTGCCGCCTGAGCGGCTACTATAAAAATAAAACTCTTGAGACAATCTCAAAAATCCTTTCCCTGCCAACCCTGCCGAAACCTACGGGCCAGCTGAATAATTTGCGTCAGTATCTAATCAGCGCCTGAACGAACACTATTTTTCACTTAACACCTAATACAGAGAACTTCATTATAAATAGTGCCCATCCATAAATTGGCTATTTCAGAGTCTCACGGGCTCGCTTACCTGCCCGATATCTGCGTTGCGCCAATATTTTAATCCTCAAAATACTCAATGTATTCCTGTGGATAAAATTTTAGAGCGCCTTGATCTCGGACAACCTATCCTAATTTATGGATAGACACTAAATAAACAATAACGCCCTGTTTTATTTTGATTAATGATATTTTCATTCAGACGCTAATTATAATCATCAAAATACAAAGAAATTCAGGAACTATAAGGCCCACGCAAAAATAACTTATCCATCCCGCATCCCATCCTCAGACCATCTTCGATCATCACAATTGAGAAAAATCCTTAACGCAGCTCTGCTATTACCTGCGGTTATTATCAATCGAGATGACCGAATCCGACCTAAAGCTGAGAGCGATATCAGGCAAAATCATTATTTCCAAATCCCTGTGGCCTTTCTTAAACTTGAACAAATCTAATTTTCAAAACCACCTCTTTTATCAAAAATAAATTTCTGCTTAGCCATCAAGATATGTGATAATTTTTTAAAGATTTTTACTACCATTGCTTTTCCATTCTGTCAAGATTTTTCGGCAATACTTAAAAAAACCCAAAAATAAATTTTTAATTATTTTTGACAATAAATATGACAATAAATCAAAATGACAGTAATCTCTTTTCGTTGAACCTTTGATATATTATCCCAGGTTCATTTGAAAAGCACGTACTAAAATTGATCACGTTCATGAACCATACAAAAGTTGCAGGAATAGTGAACTATTTCAAGATTTTTGTACCTTTAGATCTGGCAAAGATGGCCTGAAGCTGTGATGCATATTTGTAGAAGTTAATTTGTCCTCGTTCCTTACTATTCACGAAAACCTATAGCTCAATTCAAAAAGAAGAAAAAAATATGCTGAAATCTCTCATGCAGGCGATAATAATGTTGATTACGTCAGTGTTAATACTCATAGGCGCAGGTTCAGGTGTATCAGCCAAAGATATTAAAGTCGGCGCGATAATTAACCTGACCGGGCCGGCCTCTTCATGGGGACAGTTTCACGCCAAGGGGCTTCAAGATTATTTTCGGTATGTAAATAATATCAAAGGCGGAATTTATGGGAACAACATCAAATTAACCGTGGTTGACAGTGCTTACAAAGTTCCCAACCGTCCCGATTTTAACGGTACGCTTAGCAGCCCTGTTTTCCGCTGCTACAAATACATAAAATGTTTCGCTTCCCGGCAGGCGGTTAAAAGCATCGCGCGGGATGGTCGGTGCCATTCTCCATCCTTTTAAGAACCTTGCCCTGGTAAACATTCCGTCCACCAGCTTTCCGGAAGGATTAGACGCCTCAATCCGCACAATAAAGGTACGCACCCGTGGGTCAACCATCGGATTAACCCCCGTTACTTTTCTTGAAAATTCCTTTCCGTCAAATGCGTCAACAGTTATCAAGGCAGCGGTTCCGACGGCAACTTTCCCATAGTCTTTCCCGGAAAGCTCAACATCTGTTTTAACTGTCATCTGATCAAGTACCCGCAGAACTTGAACCCCTGGAGTAACATATTGACCGACTTCAGCATTTCCATCCACAACAACACCGGAAATAGAAGACCGGATCCTCGATTCTTTGACATGTTCCCTCGCTGTTTCAAGGGCTGCGTGCGCCTCTCTGTGCTTTCCTGTTGCCGCATCCACTGTATCCCGACCGGTCTGACAGGCTGCTTCCGCAGTATCAAACCGACTCTGAGGAATAACCGATTATGCAGACAGCAGACTACCCCGTATTTATTATCAGCAATCTCATGCGGCAGCGTATATGGTTCCTGCGTCATACTTTTAAAAACGGTCTCGGTTTACAGAGAAATAAGCCTTGTCTTCAATGACCATACAGTACCCCCCGTGATCGAGAGCTTTATTTCAAAAATTCAAATTGTTACGGACGTGTAAATCCGCCATTTTTAAGGGATTAAGATTGATAAGATAAAATATTTGATATTGGATATTAATTGTGTTATGCACATTTTATATTTAAGGAGTTGATTTATTCAGGCATTTAATGTTGTTAAAGTTTAAAACTTTCAGAAAAGGAGATACAAAATGACCGCGAAATTAATCAAGGGAACGGAAATAAGGGAACAAATACTTCTCGAAATCGAAGAGGAGGTCAAAAAGATCAAAGAAGAACATGGCGTTGTTCCCGGACTAGTTACCATTCTTGTAGGCGAAAATCCAGCATCGATGTCTTATGTAACACTCAAAATCAGGACAGCACACAGGGTCGGGTTTCACGAGGTTCAGGATAGCCAGTCAGTTGATATTTCCGAAGAGGATCTGCTTGCCCTGATTGATAAATACAACAAAGATGAATCTATTAACGGCATACTGGTTCAGTTGCCAGTCCCTAAACATATTAACGAAAAAAAGGTCCTTAATGCCATTGATCCTGACAAAGACGTGGATGGTTTCCATCCTGTCAATGTGGGTCGTCTGATGATCGGAGGGGCCGAGGTAAAATTTCCTCCTTGTACGCCGGCAGGTATACAGGAAATGATTATCAGGGCCGGTGTTGAAACGAGTGGCGCTGAAGTTGTGGTAGTTGGACGGTCAAATATCGTTGGCAAGCCTATTGCCAATATGATGCTTCAAAAAGCTGAGGGAGCAAATTCAACCGTGACAGTGGTTCACACGCGCACAAAGAATATGGAAGCTCATTGCAAACGGGCGGACATCCTGATCGTCGCAGCCGGTGTGCCAGGTCTTGTAAAACCTGAATGGATAAAACCGGGAGCCTGCGTAATAGATGTGGGTGTTAACCGGGTTGGAGAAAAAATCAGCGAAAAGACAGGCAAGAAGATTGCTATCCTGAGAGGTGATGTTGACTTTGATGCAGCCAAGGAGATTGCAGGATCAATCACACCTGTTCCCGGCGGTGTGGGTCCGATGACTATCACCATGCTCATGAAAAACACACTTAATTCCCTGAAATATCATTTAGGAATTATGTAGCACCAAAGTGTATGCAATAAAAAAAGGGATCAGGGCTAAAGCCCTGATCCCTTTTTTGATAATTTTATAATACTGTATTACTGATCATATTGTTAACAAAATGTCAGTGAACCCTGAATGAACCATGAACGGTTACAAAACCTGTAAACCTTAAACAGCTATTCCTTTTGAAAAATAGATGAGAGTTTTCCCGTAATTATGGAAAAATAGATAAAAACCATAATTATCTCAAGGAAAAAGACGGCTGTCCATGACCCGAACAGGTCCCAGGCAGCGCCTCCAAAGACAAAGGATGGAATCAACATAACAATAGCTATACTAATATTTTTTATAGGTTCCATAAATATCTCCACTAATTATTCAATTTTAAAAATTATATTTTACAGTTATATATATCATAATAAATTAATTGAATCATATTATTACAAAAGAAATACAAAGGTCAAGGACTTATAAAAGATAAAATTACCTTGATTTTATATCCTCTATAAATGTAAAATGTATAATTGATTATCGGGGCGTGGCGCAGTCTGGTAGCGCACCTGCTTTGGGAGCAGGGTGCCGGAGGTTCAAATCCTCTCGCCCCGATCATTACTCATCCATCCAAAAGTAAGGGACACGGAAAAGATAATCACACCAAATATCATCCCGCCTTCAGGATGCTTTGATTCGATACCAAATTCCAAAAATCCTGAAATAATTCGCTATTCCTTTACCTTTTGAATTTACGGTCGAACAAAATCAACCTAAATTCGGGCGCTACACAGAAGGTTGTCCGAGAATAGCAATTTTATCCAGAATCAAGGCTTGAAAAAAATTACCGCAGACAGATAGTTGATGTCGGGGTCTCGCAAGTTCGCTTAACTCCGAGGATAATTTTTTTCGCATAACGCAGAGTTTGGGGGAAAAGGCATTCTCAGACAGCCTCCCGGAACGATTAATTGTTTCCGCGTCCCTAAAAATCAGCGCACCATTCAATTTCCAATCCGAAAATGAATAATTATCGAGATGATTAAGGCTTCTAAATTACGTTAGTAAACAGCAAGGTACGGAAATTCGAAGAAGAGCGATTGCCGGCGGGATTTCCCGGGGTTAGACCATAAATATTATTAATGCGCCTGGGGTGATTCGAACACCCGGCCTGCGGATTAGAAGTCCGCTGCTCTATCCAGCTGAGCTACAGGCGCAGATAAATCAAACGGCTATTTTATTCAAAACATTCGGGAAGGGATCAACATAATCACCGTTTAAGACTTCCCTCAGTACAATATTAGTACTATTTTCCAATTGACCCATAATTTCAGCAAGAGTTTTGAGGTAAAGGAGACTCTTCCTCGATTTCTCCTGATAAGGTAAATTAAGAGATGGATTTTCAAGGATACAGGTTAACCTGTCAAGATATTGAAAATCAAGGGATTGAATATCCTTGTAAATCAGGTCAATCCATTCCATTTTTAACGATTCAGGTATCCTGCTATACCTTGCTAAAAGATCGGGGTCCCTCCCGACAAAAAGTGAACTCTTAAGATGATTAAGGCTGTTTCGGATCTCCCCTGTCTGCTCGTCGTCAAAGGGTATCTCGTTAAATAATTGATTCCATTTATTCTCAATCTGCATTCGTATCCAATTCAAACCTCCTTCCGGAGGTAAAGAAAGGTTTATAAATTTGTTTTGAAGATTAATTAAATTTTTTCCCAGTTTTCCACATTTCCCATCCATTTGATCGAGGATGTGGTTTAAGGTTTCAACCGCCTCACATTTCATATCTTTTTTATCTGATAACTCCAATAATAGAGTCTCCCATTGTCTTCTTAAAACACCAAGTTCCAATTTAATGAGAGAAAAAATCAATCCGGTTTTGCTGATGGTATTACGAAGAGAATCGGCGAGAATATTACAGGAATTAAGTTTATCCTCAGCTAATTGTTTCTTGTCCTCATATGATTGTTTTTTGAGCTGATATGACATTAGCTCCGTACCTAATGCCCTGGACAGTTTCTTAATTGTCCGGGTCTGAGAATCAGCAATTTTTATAGTATTGTGCAAAAAATGGATCTTTATAATAGCAACTACCACGTAATCACTATCTTTCCACAGAGTTTCTTTCTGAATATTTTTTGCATATTCAATGTTTGATCCATTCCCGAAAAACAGATCCTCCTTTCGGATTAATACGGGCTCCATGTGGTAAACATCTTCACTTATACCTTCCACCTGAAGCCTCACGCTTCGGGCGTCGATCCGGGAATCCTCGGCCGTCCAGCTCCTCTGTTTTTCAACACACCAGGCCATGGCTTCAAGAGGACGTCCAGGTTTATCCATATATTCATTCCATGATTTACCGGGAGGATTATAATCAGACCTTTGAGGAAGCCCCCAGGAGATTGTTTTCCTGTCATTTTCAATAATACCTGACGAAACACGTTGTGCAATCATTTGAGGTGGCAATCCTATCCGGTAAACAGTTCCTTTAAAAGCGTTAGGAAGACATACCAGTATTGTTTCGATTATTTCCTTACAGGCCTGTTCCAGGATTTCTTTATCAAATGTTAAGATCAATGTTCTTCCCCCTAATTCAGTCAAAGGGTTATTGCCATTATATTCTAAAACTTTTTATGCTGAACAGAGATTAATGATACTTTTTGTGATCTTTGTCAATAGAAAATATGAATTGAATATAACCGTTCACGTGTTCAATGATTCAGTGTTCAGACTAAACTTTATAATATCCAACCTTTCATGGGATTCAAGCAACCATTTACAGCTTCTGTTCAGCAAATGAGAACCGGGTTGCACTCTGGTTTGGCTTGCAGAAAAAAACCTTTTTCGAATCTCTACCTACAATTAACTACTATCATAATGATAAGCACGATTTATGCCGTAAATCTATTTTATTTTTTCAGGCTGCACAATGGCCGATATTTCTCTCGAAGAATTAATGATAAGCTATTTAAATCTATAATATGTTTATGATATCAAACAGTTGAAACATTTAAAAAGCCTTTTGACAAAACATACCTCGATGGTGAAATTCATTACTGTTTTTTTTGATAAACTCTTCATCCTTCGGACTGACCGCTTTCATCAGTGTTGCATGTTATACACAGTGGCAGAGAATATTCCTCATACCTTTTTTTTGACAGCCTCAACAAGAGTCGACATTATTGCAGAAGCGCCGCCCTCCAAAAAAAGATCCGTAACACTGTCCGTTAAGTGAGTTTTTTCCTTGTTAATCTCTATAATTTTTGCCCCATTCTGTTTGGCAATGGCTGGAATTGTATTTGCGGGCGAAACAACAGCGGAAGTCCCCACCACCATCAAAGCCTGAGCAGATGATGCAAGCTGAAATGACCGAACCTTCGCGTCTTGAGGAATTGCTTCTCCAAAAAAGATGACATCCGGCTTTAATATCTTTTTGCAGTCACACCTTGGAGGAAATTCCCCTCTCTTTTCTTCAATCTTATATTTCTTCCCGCACCACAGACAAGTAAGGCTGTTGGTATTTCCATGGTATTCAATGACATTTTTCGAACCACCCGCCTGATGTAAATTATCTACATTTTGCGTAATAATACAATTCAGGTACCCCATTTTTTCAAGCTCTCCCATACCAAAATGGGCATTATTGGGCCTGGCTTTGTTGACGATCTTATCCATCTCCCTCAGCATCTCCCAAACCTTTTCAGGATTTGATTTGAAAGCAGTGATAGTGGCATATTCTGCCGGATCGAATTTTGACCACAGCCCTTGTGCGCTTCTGAAATCCGGAATACCGGATTCCACTGAAATGCCTGCGCCGGTCAATGCCAGAGTCAGGGTGGAATTCACAATAATATCAGCAGCTTTCTCTATAAGCTTATCCATGCGCAAAATCCTTTATTTATAGGTGATGCAGACATTTTGCAAACCCAATACAATATTTTTCGACTTGTATGGCTATTCACACAGATATATATTTTCGTGTATATACGTAATTGCGGTTAAATGCAGGGGAAAAACAGGATTAGAGCTCTATTATCCTTGCCGTCCGGTTTTCCAGATCAGCTATGGCAACCGTTGGTTTTCCATACAACCATCCACAGCACTCACCTGGATTGACGACAAGCGTTTGCCCTGTTTTCTTGATTTCAGGGCGGTGGGTATGTCCATACACTATCATGAAAAATTGCTGTGATAAAACAAGGGCATCAAGTGTTTCAAAAAAATGACCGATTATAATTTTTTTTCCGCCATATGTCTCTATACTGGGCGAATTTACGATTTTACCTTGCCCTGCTTTATTCAAGGCAATTTTATCACCATCATTATTCCCCCACACCCCCATAAAATCGGCTTCTAAGAAAAAAAGAGGCCTAATGGAAAATGGAGCGACATAATCGCCCGCATGTAAGACCATAGCCACTTTTTCCCTGTTAAAAATTTCCACGGCCCTGTTAACCATGGTTAAGTTATCATGAGTATCCGAAATAAGTCCCAGCTTCACTTTAATACCCCGGATGAAGTTTAGGAACGGAAATAAAACACAACGGCCGTTATGCCGGAGGAAAGAGACGCCCTACACTCGGACCGATGGGGTCCGAACATGTATATCCCTGAATAAAATTCCGTTCAATGGATAACGACTAAGCTCACCTGCCGCTATGAAGCGCCAGCGGAATAGCGGTCAGGTGGAGCGATTCGTTAGATGTTTTTTATATTTCACCTAAATCCTGCATAAACTATTTTCAAAAAGGAAGTTAAGCTTTTAATATCAGCAAGTTATGGGAATGTTGTGCTTGCATGATACGCATCAATTTGGATGAGGCCATAAAGGCTGGGATTTTTGAAAATAGTTTACCCTCCGGGAGCGCCGATTTTACCGAA
>Ga0164318_10003414_pt1 | contig 15032 bp, 12 predicted proteins | sample GuaBasSedimGuay9_FD_113734 | JGI IMG/M metagenome (GOLD analysis project Ga0164318, IMG submission 113734) | Subseafloor sediment microbial communities from Guaymas Basin, Gulf of California, Mexico - Guay9, Core 4571-4, 0-3 cm | ecosystem: Environmental > Aquatic > Marine > Hydrothermal vents...
AGAAGAAAAAATAAAACTAATTGAAGAGGAAAAAAAAGAAACTGAAATTAGAAAAAAGGAACTTCAAAAACTTCCTGCTAAAGTAAAAAAGGAAACAAGTACAGAAGGAGTAAAGAAAAAAGGAATTTTCGGTCGCTTTTTTGCTTGGATTAGAGGACTTTTTAAAAAGGAAAATTAATTACTCCGTTCGGCTCAGGTTGAGCCTGAGTCGCATTATATTTTAAGGCTCTGCCTTAGCTCAACAGAGTCAAATCCGTTGATGAACTGACGGGTTAACCCGTCAGTTATTAGACTCATAATATAATCAACAGTTTTAACCCAGCACTATTAAGTGCTCGTCAATCTCTAAATCGTAAATAGAACATTTAAATTATCTAAAATGAAAAACTATTTAATATTACTTAGTATCGCATTTTTCACTTTCCAGTGTGTTCCCGCTTCAAATGAAGAAGATAATTTTGATAGCGAAGATGTCGAGGAATTTATCATTGAAGAAGACACGGACGATCTTTCTGAACTGGAAGAAAAAATGGAAGAGCTTGAGGGAGATGCCGAACCATCTGAGATAATTAAAGAAGTGGTAAAACAAAAGGCAAAAGGGGCTAAATTTGTTCAGGTTAATATAAATATTGGAGCATGCAAGCTAAAATTATCGAGTGGATCAAATCAGCTATTTACAGGTGGTTTTGCTTACAGTCTGGAAAAATGGAAGCCAGAAATTAATTATGAGCTAGTTAAAGATAAAGGGTTTTTAACGATTAATCAACCTGAAACACATAATATAAATATTGATGACAAGGATCAATATGTTTGGAACCTGAAATTTGGTGAAAATATTCCTCTTGATTTTAATTTAGAAATGGGCGCAGGTCTAAGTGAAATACTTTTAGGAGGTTTACCCATAAAAAACTTTAACATGTTAATGGGCGTAGGTAAAACAGAGTTAGATTTACGAGGGAAATGGAAACAAAATGCTGAAATTCATTTAGATGGAGGTATTGGTTTATTGAAAGTTTACGTGCCTAAAAATGTGGGAGTACAGGTAAATACAATTAAAGGTTTGGGGAATGTTGAAGTGCTGAACATGATAAAAAAGGATAAAAACACTTATGTAAATGAATGGTATAACAAATCAAAAATTACGATTAACATATACCTCAAAACAGGTATTGGAAAAATTGAGATCGAGTAGATTTTACCCAAATTAACTAGTCTCTGCAAGAAAACGCCAAATACTGCGTTATTCTCGTCTTAATTGTCAGTCATTTACAAAGGTAAACTCTTGAAAATTAAAACTTCAAAAGCCTTGTCTTTAGCGTATTCTTATCAGAGACATAGAGAATGCATAGTTTTCGTGCTAGCACTAACTATGGGATATACTAAAAAGGCTATGCCAAAATTGACATAGCCTCAAGGTTTGATTGATTATCTTCTGTAAATATGCTTATTTTACAGAAGCATTGGCTTTAAATTCTAAACTTAAGTTTGTTACCTCTAAAGGGTTATATGGTACTAAACTTTCTATTGCTGTACTTATTGTATTATACTCATCACCTGGTGAAGTTCCACCTTGCAAAAACCCTTGCTGTGCATTAAAGTATCCCGGTGCATCGGTATTTTGCAGGAATGTTGCTAATAATGTTGCACCAATTCCAGGATAAGTGTCAATAATTTCATTAGTAAAAACATCTTTTATAGAATATCTACCTAATATCAATTCACGGTTACGGTCAACTGAATTTAAGCTACTAGGAGGTAAACCCACCTCTGCAACACCAATATCACTATCGGTTTCTCCTGCTGCTACAAAAGCCCAGTTAAAACCGGTTTCACTTGAAAACAATACAGCATTTGGGTGATTTGAGTTACCAAAAACTTCAACAACATTACCATTTCTTCCAGCAGTCATTTTCATAGTTTCCATAGCAAATGGCTCAGTTAAAGGACTTGGTAGTGTAATTCCTGAAATATAAACGGTCATTTCCTGCTCATAGCCATTTTTACCTGTTTCGCTGTAATCAATGCGGAACATTGCTTGGGCAAACAAAGTTTCAGTGTTATGGTCAATATTATATGGCTTCATAATAGCTATACCTTCTGTTGTTCCTGTATTCCAAAAAATTTGCATTGCATTACCACCATCATCATTACCTTCTGAATCAGCATCTGTAATTGTCATCTGATAATTCCAAACAGTTCCTTCAAATTCAGAATCAGCAACAATTACTAAGTTTTTTGTTCGGCCATCATCATCACTTTCGTAACTAAAAGACATCGGCTGATTTAAACCATACTGACTGATAGCTTTAATTACATTCTCAACAATTTTAGCAGCTTCATCACCTATATGAATAAAAGTGGTTAGATGCCCGTAAATATCATCTCCTTGTAAAACATCTTCTTCGCCATTTTTAATTAATTTTAAAGTACTTTGGTTTAATGACTGGGGTATTTCTACACTAAAAGTTTCGGGAAGTATATTACTATCCTCTGGTTCAACATTAGCTTTATCACAAGATGTGAAAGATAAAACTGTAACTAGTACAAATGATAAAATAAAATATATTTTTTTCATAATTCTTTTTTTAATATTATAAATAAATTGGTTTTGTATTAAAATTATTCCTGACACCTACATTAACATAACACATTAGTTTGATTATACCCTTATAAATATTTTCTATTTATGATTTTATATGATTTTAAAAGAGGTTACTATTCAGTATTATTATAGACCTCATAAACAATTATATGCCACTGATTCACAGATTCTAAAACAAGCAAAGCTTGTTTTTCTGTGAAAATCAATAAAATTGATTTTTTTAATCTGTGAACGGCTTCAGCCCTCAACGCAGTTAATCTGTGGCATTTTTCTGACAATTAGGTGGCTGAGTAGTTACAAAAAGAGTAATTTTTGAAGGTAGCGAAGTTTAGTTTTCTTAAAAAAGGCCCCTAAAATTAAAGCTAGCTCCAGTAGTGATTAAGTTTTCCCAAAACAGAATTCGCTTTCTGTAAACTCTCAAAAACCCAAAATAAAAACAAGTTACTAAACTAACATAATACAATTGTATCATTTATTGCACAAGCAATGTATCAATTATAACTGTACTGGCACCAAAATACCCTAGTCCCCCATTCGAAATATTAGTGTGTACATTTGCCTGGGTAACATCAAAAAATCCACCACGCCATTCAGTTTCTGATAGTAATGAGCGAATAAACTCTGCATGTTGTGGTGCTAAAGAATACTTTCTTTCCAATATTCTTGCACCTTTAGGAAAATAAACGGTCTCTTTTTCCGAAGCAAAAACCTGGCTTATATCAATAGTCTTTAAAGTATAATAATATAAAACAGCCCTTTTTTCAATAAAAGGTAAGTCAGCATAATCCGGCAAATGAGACCAATCTATAATAACCTCATACATAGCAGATTCTCTTGAACTAAAGCTCCTGGAGACTGAATCAATATAATATAAATTATTATTGCTATTATATGTATATGACAGTTTTTTAAAAGGTGTAACCGGAATCATTCTTGCACTGGCAGTATACCGTTCACCTTCATATAAAATTTGCAATCGATATATTTTATTTAATAAGGCTATATAATTTGAATCTGTTTTATAAATACCCGAATTTTCAGGAGATTCGGTTAATATGTGAATTGAATCGCCGTTATAAATAGTTACAAATGCTCCACTAACGGGTTTTGGTGCTTCATTTAATTCGCTAACCGATTTAGTAATTCGAATTAAATGAGATCTTTTCACATTGGTAAATATTCCATCAACAACAATACGGCTATCAGAAGCCTCAAATGTCCATGCCACCTCTTTTTCACAGGAAGTTAAAACTAAAAACAGCAATATTATAAAGCTAAACTTATTCATTTGAGCATTATTTGAATTTAAACCTATATGTCAAAGAAGGAACAATACCAAAAAGGTGAATAGCCGTTGGAACAATCTCTCTTTCAGAGATAATATCAGAAGGAATTACAAAACTACCCTGATCAGCTTCAATCTTAGTAAAGTTAACTGAAATAGGGTTTTCTCTTCCATAAAGATTATAAAGCGAGAAAATAATATGATGTTTAAATTTATTCCTTGTTTCTTTATTTAAACGGAAACTTGCTGAAACATCCATACGGTGATAATCGGGTAGTCGTGAATTATTTTTTTCAGAATAAATAGGTACATTATAGCCATGATAATAGTAAAACCCTGTTGGTGAGCTAAACCGAATACCGGAAGAATAAATCCAATTCATACTAAAAAGCCATCGCACACCCGATTTATATGATAGGTTTAGCGTTATATAATGTGGTTTATCATATGCAACCGGATAAGCTTCGTTATTATTTACATCCAATATTTTGCGAAATGTTCGAATATACGAATAACCCAACCAGCCTGTAAAATTACCCTTTTGCTTATTCAGGAATAGTTCAAGACCATATGAATAGGCATTACCAAAACGTAATTCGCCTTCTATTAAAGGGTTAAGAAGCATATTTGCATGATTTGCATAATCAATCTGATTGTACATTTTTTTATAGTATGCCTCAGCCGTAAATACAAACTCACTCGCTTTTTTATGAAAACCAATTATATACTGATCTGATTTCTGAGGTTTGATATTTGGCCCTGCAGGTATCCAAACATCTAATGTAGTAAATGGACTTACAGAACTTGATAAAAGGTTAAGATACTGAATATGGTGATTATAACCTAGCTTAAAAGAACTTGACTTATTAAACGCATAAAGCATTTCTATTTGTGGCTCTACATTAAAATATGAATGAAAAGTTCCCTCAGGAAAATGAGTTGAATCTTTAACTTGGTAATGATCATTATAATAATAGATTATTGCAGGCCCCGTATTGTTCCAATTTAGTCCGCGAAGGGAATAGTTCAATGAAAGCTTATCTGAAAACTTCAACTCATTACCAATAAATAAGACTGCCTGTAATGCACCACTGGTTGAAACAACTTCTTCAAAAAACTCATCATTTTGATTACCCGGATTGAAGAAATGACTATTAAATTCAAAACCAAACCGCAAAGTATTTTTCGGATTGATGTAAAAGGTAAAATCATTTTTAAGACTTAGGTTTCCAATGTATGAATTCCAATATTGATCATCTTCAATAGAAGAATAAAGAAAATAATCATACTTACTTGTATATATTGTCAAATTTGAAAAAAAACGCTCAGAATACAAATGATTCCACCGAATGGTACTTGCAAAATTTTGCCATGACATAGCAAAAGTGTTATAGCCGGTTTTAAAAGATTCAATAAAATCACTCCCCGAATAGAATGAAAAAAATAATCGATTTTTTCTATTCAGCTTAAAATTAAACTTTACGTGAAAATCATAAAAATCCATTTGCAAATCACCGGGTTGCTGATTAAAAAGCCAGTTCAAAGTAGATTTTCGATATGTTGCGATATACGAAGATTTTTCTTTTACAATTGGCCCTTCAATACTTAAACTTGCCGTAAAAGGAGAGAAATTTCCATAGAAACTAAAATTATTCATATTCCCGTCTTTTGTTCTTATATCAATAAAAGAAGAAAGACGTCCTCCATATTGTACAGGAAAATTCCCTTTATTAACTGTAATACTGTTTATAGCATCAGGTGCTACAGATGAAAAGAACCCCAACATATGCGAAGGGTTGTAAATTGGAGCTTCGTCAACAATAATTAAGTTTTGATCTTTATTACCTCCCCGAACATAAAACAGTACAGAGCCATCACCATGCTGACTAATTCCCGGAATAGAATTTAGCGTTTTCACAACACTGGGCTCACCTCCAATATTGGGTGTTTTACTAATCATTGCTTTCTGCAGGAAAATTCTTTTTAGTGGATTTATCTCAAGAATATCAACATTTTCTCTGTCGGTAATAATAACCATATCCAAATCAGTTTCATCCAATGGCAACTTTTGAGAAACTTTTAAATCTTTTAATAATTCAATAGATATTGTTTGACTTTTATAACCAATATACGAATATTTAAGTAAATAATTACCTGCCGGCAAAGTTAAAGAGTAAAAACCATAAGCATTTGAGACTGTTCCCAAAAGTTTTCCATCAAGCTGTACTGTTGCTCCAATTAATACTTCATTGGTTTCACTATCTTTAAGGTAACCACTGATTGTATATTTTTGAGGGTTTATTTCCGTTGCTATTTCGTTTTTTTCAACTGTAGGTTTTAATATCACCTGTTTTTCTACAATCAGAAAATCAATACCCAGTTTACTAAACAGATTTGAAAAAATTGATTTAATAGATTGCTTTCTAGCGACAACCGTTACATTTTGAATATCGTTAATTTGCTGGTTACTGTATGAAAAATAGATGTTCCCTTTTGCACTGATTTCATCAAGGACAGATTTTAAAGGCTTATTCTTTGCAACTACAGATATTTTTTTACTTAAATCAACTTCCTGACTAATAATTTCGGAATGAAATATAATGGATAGTAAAAATACTGAATATAATACCCTCCTTTTTATCATAGTGCTACTATCTATTTTCACAAGCTGTACCACTTATTTCATAAACCATTCCTTTTTTCTTAATTTTTAGTTCTAAGGTGGCTTCCAATACTAATAGAATTGATTCAAGACTTTGTTCGTTAAATGTATTGGTTAATGTGCACTTTTTTATTGAAGAGTTTTTAAGGACAATATGAGCATTGTATGTTTTGTTTAAAGTTTTCACAATATCTTGTAATTCTGCCTTTTCAAAAATTAGTTTTTTTGTTTTCCATGAAAGATAATTAACATCCTCATTTATATTTTTAAGGATATCCTTTTTATTTTTGTTAAAAACAGCTTTATCACCAGCATAAAGCATAACACTATCCGATTTGTCTGATTTTGTATAGATTCTTACAACTCCGGATGCTACGATTACTTCAACATCTCCCTTTTGACTTTTTGCATTTACATTGAATGTAGTTCCAACAACTTCAATTTTCAATGCTCCTGTATTAATAATAAATGGCTTTTCAGGATTGTGCTCTACCTTAAAAAATGCCTCACCTTTTAATTCAACGGTTCTGTTTTTTTTATTAAATTTTTTTGAATATTCTAGCTGAGATTGTGTATTTAAACTAATGAGTGAACCATCAGGGAGGTTGCTTTGAACAATATTATTTCCAGCAACTAATTCAGTACTTTGAGGGTTAAACAAGTATAATACACCAAACCCAATAACAAATACAGCTGCAATAGCAGATATAATTTGTACAAATGACCAATTTTTCTTTTTAGGCTGTTTTAAAGAAATAATTTTAGCTTCTGTAGGACTATCTATCTGTTTATTAAACAAGCTCCACTCTGCATCAATATCTATTGCAGAAACCTCATCATCAACAACATTTTCAGAAAGCTCCCATGCTTTTTTATAATCTTCAAATTGTTTTTTATTGGCCACATCAAGCTCTATCCAGCTGAAAAGTTCCTGAATTTCTTCCTGATTAGCCTCACCAGCTAAGTATTTGGAAATTAACTCAATATGTTTGTCTAAATTACTCACTTGCTTTTTTTATTTCTTCCATTCAACTATTATACACTTGAATTTATGATTACCCTTATATATTCTTTGACTAATTACTAATTTCACCCTGAGTCGAAGGGTTATTTACCAGTTGCAAATTACAAACAATAAAACAGTCATATATTCAGCTAAATTTTTTCGTAAAGCTTTTAATGCTTTCGACATTTGTGTTTCTACCGTTTTTACTGAAATATCCAGTTTGTCAGCAATCTCTCTATATTTTAATTCCTCATACCTACTCATTACAAATATTTGCTTACATTTTTCAGGTAAAGAATCCAGTGTTTGTGCAATTTTCAGCTCAATTTCAGCAGCAATCATATGATTCGTCTGATCCCAATCTTCACTACGTTCTAACAATTCAGTTTTACCCTCTGTTTTGTCAAACTTTTTATTATCCCTTATGTAATTTAAGCTACGATTATAAACGGTTGTGTATAGATATGATTTTACCGATTTGCTTGTATCAACCTCGTTACGTTTTTCCCATAACTTTAAAAAAGCTTCGTGCACAATTTCTTTTGCCAAATCAATATCGTTTAAATATTTTTTTGAAAATGCAACCAATGGTTTGAAATATTCACGAAATAATTTCTCAAACTCATCTTTGCCTAAAGTATTTGTATGTTTATCTATTGTTTTCAGTGATTATTTTTTATTCGATAAAGGTTTTTTTCGTGTTAAAAGGGAGATTGTTTTCTTCTGAAATAATACTTCTGCCTATCTCCTTTTCGGTATTATTTCTTGCATCTCCGGCAACTTTCCCTCCTCTTTGTGCTACTTTTTTATTCTCAAATATTCCCTCAGGATTTTCATTCTCGGAAATCTCTGTTGTAACCCTTTCACCTAACATTGTAAAAATGAGTTCAAGGTCAGTCATATTATCTCTCAAATTTGCCTTAGATTTTACTGGAATATTTTTATAATCTTTATATTCTTGTGGAGTCATTCCAAAAGTAGCTTTACTAATTTCGGCTGTTAAAATTGCAAAGTCCCGGTGTTCTTTTACACCACTTTTTTTCCATTCATCTGTTAAATTTTGTCTTACGGCAATTTCTCTAAGTCTTTTATCTATCCAATCTTTATTGTAGCCTTTTTGTTCATAAATATCTTTCATCCTTTCCTGGGCTAACTCAGGATTTTCAATTTCTTCTACTCTTTCATATCCAACTTTAGCCAACCATCTTTTAAATGGCTCTGCCTTTGGAGAAGAGATAGATTGGATAATACGAAAAGCACCTTGAGTATTTACACAGTCGGTTTTGTATTTTTTACCATCTTTTGAAGGCAATTTCAGTTGTACCCAAATTGGGGACAACTCAAGTTTAATAAATTCCCTATCTTTTATTTTCCCCCAATATTGTCTTGGTGTAGGGCTATTCGTAAGGACTTCAACAATATCTACAACAGAGTAATACCATTCATCTTCATTCCATACCCGACGGATATTTTTACTTTCAAAAACAATAAGTTTATTTTGATTATTTTCCATTATAAACTCTAATTACTCATCTGTTTATATTTAATTACAGCTTTGGTTTAAATATTCTGGGATGCCGATAATTATCTTCTATGTTTTAATTTACAGATAATTAAAGTCATTAAGTCATTGGTAATTTAAAATAAGTGTTAATTACTAATGACCAGGATCTAATTACTTGTTAGATATATGCGTTGTAGATTTTAAAAATATCCCAGACATCCTAAACTTGAGCATTAATTACTTACAAAGTTAATATTTTTTTATTCATACATGCTAATGTCTTTCTCACAAAAGTAAATCTTCTCACTTTTATCAAAACGGTATTTTTCTATTTCTATTTTATCAAAACTTTGTACAAAATTATCCGCGGTTACTTTAAGTCCTGATTTTTCAAGTCTTAGAGCATAATCATTTCCATATACCCGTAAATGATCATATTGTCCAAAATGCTTTTCGCGTTCTTTAGGATCAGTAATGCTCTGATCTTCGTAGGTTGTTTCCAGGCTGTAATCAAGCGGGACTTGTAAAATAGCCCAGCCCCCGGGTTTTAAAACACGATAAATCTCTTTAGTTGCTTTCAATTCATCATCAATATGTTCTAATACATGGTTACATAGTAAAACATCAAAAGTATTATCGTCAAAAGGCATTTCCCTTATATCCATTTTTACTTTTGCAATAGGCGATTCCAAATCTGCTGTTATATAATTTAAGTTTTCTAATTTCTCAAACCGCTTATAGAACGGCTGTTCTGGTGCAATATGTAATACATCCAGTTTATCAGTAAAAAAATTAGTTTTTTCCTGTAAATAAAACCAAAGTAAGCGATGCCTTTCCAGGGACAAACAAGATGGACAAAGTCTGTTATCCTGTCCCAGGTTTCCATATGGAAGGAATTTTCTATAATGCTTTGAACAGACGGTACATTCTACTTTGTTTCCAATATAAAAAACGCTCATTATTTTACCAAAAACAAAACTAAATTTAATCAATACAGGCCTTGGTACTTTCCTGACAAGAAATTTGATTAATTCTCTCATTTATTTTCACTTTTTAATTTAAGACTGCAAACTTATTCATAATGTTAATAATTTAAGCAAGCTCTATTAATTAATTTGTCGTAGAAAGAAAATATAACAAATTATGGTTACTAAATCAGTAATCTCAGGAGGTATTAATTGACTATATTCTATTATTAAATGTTAGCCTTTTGGTAGTAATTAAGGACACTTTAGCTTTTATCATCACTATGAGGAAGTTCAGGATTATTAATTATTTGTTCAAGTTCATTCATTTCTTTCACCCTATTTTCCAGATCCCATTGAATCGTTTTTCTTAATTCATCTAAATGTTCAATATGTAGAATTTTAAATAGAGCTGCGGCACAATGATAACGAATAAGGTCGTCATTCTTACCAGTTTGCGATTTTATTACATGAAATAATATAGGTGCTGCCTTTTTTTTACTCCCCTTTTCTCCAATTGCCTGCCAAATTGAATAATAACTATCCCATTCAGCATTCTGAATCAACTTCAACAATTCATTCTCCGATTTATTCATATAATCTTCAAATGTATCTTCGGCTCTTTGTTCCCAAATATCTTTCCAGTGCATTGCTCGAAATATTTGTTTCCTTTTGCTAAAGGCCATCTCTAATAATTAATTTACAGCAAGATTTTCAGAGTTATTTACTAAAGTTTAGCACTAGATAAAATTAAGATTAATTATCTATTATACAATTATTTATATCGATTTAAATTCTTTGCGTAGCTTTGTGGGGTCTTTGCGCTTCTTTGCGGAATAGCTATTACGCAGAGTTTCACAAAGAATACGCAAAGATACACAAAGAACATTTTACATAAAAACGGATGTTTCAAAACCTTAGTTATCAGGAGAATATGACAGTATGCGTGTCTGTAAATCATTAAATACTAAAGACATAAACATACATGCGAAACAACAGTTATTTATATAATCAATGGTTCGGTATATTCATACAAACACCTATAATACAGACAATTACAACAATTTGAGCAATGTTGTTAATTTATTAATAATCAAGGATTTGCGAGAAACAAAAATCTAACGAAGTATTATATAATTTGAATAAACTGAAAACAATAATATAATTACAGCAAGAAGAATTAATGCAGTACCGGCTATTAAAAAATTATTTGGTAATTTATTCTTCACTACTTTTTATCTGTTTCAGTGCATCAGTAACTTTTTGTACAGGTAATTTACAAACTTTATCTTTACAAACATAAATTTTCGTGCTGTTTTTTTGATATCTGCCTTTAAGAATAGGGATATCACTATCATTTGTACTACCAGCAATAATAATGGAAGGGAGAAAGTTTTCATCAAGCTCCACTCGGATTTTTTGTGCATTATCTCCCATAATTGCAAGTTCATTTGGCGGATAGATAAAATGTGTAAGCAGGCTTGCCCAATTTGAATAATATGCACCACTACGTGAAATTTGTTTTTTCACATTATATAGCATTTGTTGGCTTTTTTCAATATAATCTTCATCATAATAAATATTTCCAAGATAAAATAGATTCCTGGCCATTTCAGAATTCGACGATGGAATAACATTATCATTAATCTCCATTTTTCTTGATATTAGAGCCTTATCAATATCTGAAGTATAATAAAACATAGCTGATTCTTCATCGAAAAAATGTTCAAGCGCATATTCTTGTAGTTTTTTAGCAGCTCCCAAGTATTTTTCGTCAAATATAGCCTGATACAGGTTTATAAATGCCGAAATAGTGAAACTATAATCATCCAGAAAAGCATTTATTGAAGATTTTCCATTTTTAAAATTCCGATCAAGTCGATAATCGTCCTTAATCATATATTTTAATAAAAAATCAGCATTTTGTTTTGCTTTAGCCAAAAATGCAGGCTCGTTAAAAACACGATATGCATCAATATATCCATTTAACATTAATCCATTCCACGATGTAAGTATTTTATCATCCAGTCCCGGACGAATTCTGTTTGCACGTTCTTTTAAAAGCTTTTTATTTAAGTCATCTATCTTTTTAATCAACTCATTATCTGATAGTTTAAACTTTTCAGTAAGCTTCTCATTGTTTTCTGATCTAAATAGAATATTTTGCTTATGCTCCCAATTACCCAAGGCAGTTACATTATAGAAATCACAAAATAATTCAGAATCTTCACCAAGTACCTGATCAATTTCTTTTTTCTCCCACACATAAAATTTACCTTCAACACCTTCACTATCCGCATCAAGTGATGAATAAAATCCACCTTCGGGTGAGCTCAATTCTCGTTCTATAAATTCTAATGTTTGATAAACAATGCGTTTATAATCTTTATTTTTGCTTAGTTGATACGCCTTTGTATATAAGCTAATTAACTGTGCATTATCATATAGCATTTTTTCAAAATGAGGCACTTTCCAGTTCATATCTACCGAATATCGGGCAAAACCACCACCTATCTGATCGTAAATTCCACCTGCTGCCATTTTATTTAAAGTCAGTAGCACATGATCTAAAGTCTCTTTATCTTTTGTATAATAATAATATCGAAGTAAAAAATCGTAAGAGTTTGGCATAGGAAATTTTGGAGCCCTCTTATTACCACCTTCCTTTGTGTCAAAATATTTTTTCCATGGCTCAACAATATCAGTTAAATCACTTGTTAAAAAATCAGATGGTTTTTCTTTCAAATTTACAATATCTGTTTGAGCAATCCCTTTTGTTATTTCTTCGGCAGCTTGCAATGCTTTTGGTCGTTCATTAGCATAGGTATGAGCCAGGCTTTTTAAAATTTGTTTCCACTGCTCACGCCTAAAATAAGTTCCTCCATAAATGGGTCGTCCATCTGGCAAAGCAAAACAATTCAAAGGCCATCCACCGCTTCCTGTCATAAGCTGAACTGCACTCATATAAATCTGGTCAATATCAGGTCGTTCTTCTCTGTCTACTTTTATACAAACAAAATTCTTATTCATTAAATCAGCAACTTTCTCATTTTCAAAAGATTCATGCTCCATTACATGACACCAATGACATGCTGCATATCCAATACTAATTAAAAGTAATTTGTCTTCATCTTTTGCTTTTTGCAATGCTTCTTCGCCCCATGGATACCAATTTACCGGATTATGTGCATGTTGTAACAAATATGGACTACTCTCATTTATTAATTTATTCGTATGTTTATGTTTTATTTTTTTCATCTGTTCCTTAGTTGTTTTTGTTTCCTGTGCATTTCCACAAGCAACCATAATGGTTAATATTATAAATATTATAAAACGATTCATATTTAAAATCTTAAAAAAAATCTGTTTTTCAAATTGCAGGAACAAATTTAAAACATTATTTAGACTTATTCTAAATAACATTTATTTTATTTGGAACCAAAGGCATAATCTTAGTCATAAAGCTGACAATATGATAGTTATAAACATAAATAGTTTATATAAAAGTTATAAAATTTTATTCTTCAGAAATAAATAGTTTTATTTGGCACTCTAATTGACATTTATACCGTTTATAGCACTAAGCTGCTTTATTCATAAAAAATGACAAAACTGTTGTATTGTGCTTATAATAAATTCTTAAAGCGGTTGTGTCAAAAAAACTTTATTTTTGTCATTTTTTACAAGTGCATTTTTTTGAATTCATCTACTTCCTATCCAAGCCTTTGAAATAGAGAACTATGTCAGCAGGCTTCGATAGTCGTATATAAATCCAAAAAATCGCATGAATTTTGCAGGCTACAGATTTATGATTCTTGATTTTATTTTTTATGCAGATTAGAAAACTCGCGATTATATTGTTTCTACTTATGTTTTCCTTTAATTTTTATGCACAGGATAAGGAAAACGGACCAAATGTATATGTTTCGCCAAGGATAAATATTGGCTATACTTTTGGTGCTGGTATTAATTATGGTTTTGATATAGTTGTTGGTGCATACAGTATTGGAGATTTCAATTTAGGACTTGCTTATTCACATTATTTTGTAAATGTTGCAAAAGATTTTCACCGTTTTAAAACCATTAGTTTAGTAGTAGACCATCCAATGATTAATGCAAAGTTTGGTGCAGGGGTTCTTTCCAGGAAATGGGGTTTAAGAGGTATAAACAAAGCTAAAGTACCCGGCATTAGTGTGGATGTTTCTGTGGGAGTTGATGAATATCACGCACCCTGGGTTGGTGTTAAAAGTTTTATTCATAACCGAAACCGCTGGACATTTTTTGATTATCCATCCTACATTTCTGTTTATACATATTTTAAAACTCCTGAGATTGAAATTTATGATAATAGGCTTGAATAAACTTTATGCTCAAATTAGTAAAAAAACCGACAAGGAAGACTCATAATCCGATTTTTACATAGATGTTAAGACTTAGCATAACGTAATATTTAGTGTTGGCATTATTCCATTTTCATCAATTTATTAGGATTCTGTCGAGTATCAAAAACATCCGCAATTTTTAATAAATATCTATTTTCATTAACAGAATAAATGATTTTGTAGTTTTTAATAACCAAATATCTATAAGTTTCAATCCTTTCATCTAACAAGGGCTCAATTTGTCCTAAAAATGGAGTATTTTTTAAGGAATTCGTAGCACTTATTATTTCATGAACTATTTTTCTTGCAATCTTTTTACTAGCTCTTTCTGAATAGTACTCAAATATTTCATCTAATCTGTACTCCGCTGACTGAGACCAAATTATCTTTAATTCCATTATAAATATTTTGCTAAAAGAGTATCAACTTCTTTAAATTTACCATCTTCAAAGTCCTTTTCAGATTTATCAATTCTTTCATTTAATTCTTCGATTGACATAGGAAAGATTTCGTTTATAGTTTTTCCTTCTCCAACTTTCTTCAAAAGTTTCTCAAATCCAATAATAATTTTTTCATCTTGTATATTCAATATGCTTTGTACAAGTTGTATTTTTCTTACATGAATA
>Ga0164318_10003415_pt1 | contig 15031 bp, 16 predicted proteins | sample GuaBasSedimGuay9_FD_113734 | JGI IMG/M metagenome (GOLD analysis project Ga0164318, IMG submission 113734) | Subseafloor sediment microbial communities from Guaymas Basin, Gulf of California, Mexico - Guay9, Core 4571-4, 0-3 cm | ecosystem: Environmental > Aquatic > Marine > Hydrothermal vents...
CGAAGAATCTCCTATGTTTACGAGAGGGAGACTCTTCGTTCACTAATCTTAGCTCCGCTAAGACACGTTCTCTCAGAGTGACACATCAACGCTTTTTTATTGGGGGGAGTGAACGGTTACAATAGCATTAATGCCAATCTCATCTGATTCGTTCGCCGCTATTGTTTGCTTTTGTGCGTTGGTAAGATGCTCAGCACCATGTACCCACCAAACCCAGATGTGCGTATCGAGGATTATCATTCTAAAACAGCCCAGTCATTTTCAGAAATACTATCGAATGGTTTTGTGTAGGTGACAGGTAACCCTCGAAGCGAATATCGCTCTAGTTTTTTATCCTTTTCGCGCTTACGGCTACGCATCAATATTTCAACTTTTTCCCCTTTTGCGAACGGTAAGCCCTTAATGGATATCGCTCCATCTTTAGATACTGTTGTTTCAATACGATAAGTTTGCATTTTAGGCCTCGCTTTATATCTTTGGTTCTAGGCTTTATTTATCCCTTATTTTACCATCCACATTAAAGATGCTGAGATTATTCACGTTAGTAATGAGGTGTTTCTTGTTCTTTGAATACCTGTGCTGAATCTGGTCTAGGAGAGAATTCATTATCTCTAACATTTCTTCCCCTTGAAGTATAGACTATTTTCAACAGAACTGCAAACGGGAGAAGTATCATCTCAATATTACGGGATGGAGCTGAGACTTCCGAAATTTTTGAGATGATACGGGTGACGGGGAAAAATTAAGCCATTTCCTCTACTGTCTCTTTATACACAACTCCCCTTTCATTCAAACCGTTTAGCATAAATTCAACACATTCCGGTTGTTCCCCAATGAACTCAGGAGCGGATATACCTACCCTGTCATACATGCCCTCCATAACCATTCTAGCAGCAACCGTAGCCGTGTATCCGGTTGTCCTAGCCATAGAATGTGTTCGCGTGGCCTCGTCGTAGCGGTCAAACAATTCATACGTATAGCGTAATTTCTTGCCCGCCTTCTTGCCTTCTACAATCACGCGCAATATTGTAATATCAACTTCGCCTTCTTCAAGTTTCCATTTCGGGAACAAAACTTTAGCCGTGAAATCTAGGGGACGAATCATAGCTCCATTAATTTCTATTTCCTGTTGACTGAAGAAACCGGTTTCTCTTAGCATCGCCATTTTTTCAATATGCCCCGGATACCTAAGAGTCTTTTCTTTCATGTTTGGAATATCAACAGTCTTTATTAGCGTTCTCAACCCATCACTATTAAATGCTTCCAGCGTACCGACACCCTCAAAGTTTATGTATTCACTATCCGAAAGGGCTGGCCTTACGACAAGCTTTCCATTCTCCACATAGCGGGCTGGGCGAGTGTATTCTTCAATCACATCAATTGGAGAAAAAACCGCCTTGTACTCATATGGCCATTCTCTTATTTCTGGCAATCCCCCCACCAAAGTAAGCGCCATATCTGCTTCGTCTAATAAATGGTTCACATGCCCAGTTAAAATATTATTCATGCCCGGCGCCACACCACAATCAACTATCGCAATAACACCTTGCTCTCGCGCCAATTCATCTAATAAAAACGGATCCTCCGGGAAAAAGGCGATATCGACCACATTTTTCTTAGCCCCAATAATTGCCTCCAACGTCTGAAATCCAATAAACCCCGGCATAGCGTTGATGACAAAATCATAATCGCGAACCAATGACTTTACATTCTCAGGCTTCGACAAATCCATTTGAATGGGCGTAATTGATTTGTTTTCTTTGAATTTACTTAATGAAACTTCACTTATATCAGCTACACTTATTTTATGTTCATTATCTTTTGCCAAATCAACAGCCATTGGCTTTCCAACCAAACCCGCGCCTAATACTATTATATTCATCTTATCCTCTCTAAATTACTCTTCACTCTAGCTACCCGACAGTTTTAATTTGGACACGGATTGACACAGATTTTTACGGATTCTTTTTTGTTTTTTCGTAACTACCCAGCCCACTCTTGAAATGTTGTCACTGCGAGGGGCATTTTTTGCCCCGAAGCAGTCCCCCAGACGCTCTAGGAGATTGCTTCAGCGGGAAAACACCGCTTCGCAATGACATGCCTGAGTAGTTACGTTTTTTCACAGAAAAATCCGCGTTTTCCGTGTTCATCCGCGTCCGAAAAAAGTTTTCAGCATAAGTGTTATGTGGCTAGTCTTCAATTAGAATTTTCAAGCTTTAAAAAACAACATCACAACCAGCGGTAAAACTAAAGAGCAATATCACAAACCAGAAAACCTATTTAGAAAAATAATCAACAGGAAAATAAATTTCAAATTTCCAATTGGTCTGTTTATCAACTTCATCACTTTCATAAAATATTATCCGAGAAAGTCACAGAACAGCAAACCAAAAACTTTAAGTGTAACTACTCAGGCTATAACTGAATGAGCTAAAATAGAACGCGGATAGACGCGGATTAAAAACAAAAGATTTTATCCGCGTAAATTTGCGTCATCTGTGTCATCCGCGTTCTATTCTAACAAAGGCTAAGTAGTTACCTTTAAGTTTGAATAGCAAGTATCCTATCGTGGCCGGCCAAATCGGCGTGGAGACGCACCTCCGCGGCGGGAAATGCTCCCTGAGCGAGTCGCGCGGCCTCAAGGCTGTGAGACGAGTCAATCTCTAAAAGAATGAGGCCGCCGGGGGCAAGGTTGCGCGGCACCATCTCCATGAGCGACTGGATCACGGTCAATCCTTTGGGACCGCCATCCAACGCTTGGGTTGGCTCCCGCCCATAGACTTTCAGAGTTTTTAGCGCGGGGGTTGGCACATACGGCAAATTGGCGCAAACCACGTCAAACCTCTGCGTCACGCCCGCTAGTAAATTATCCCCCAAAAAAGAAATTTGAGCTTCTACATCATGCTTACGCGCGTTCCCTTGCGCTACCCGCAACGCCCTAAAAGAAATATCCGTAGCCAAAATTTTCGCGTCGGGGATGTGTTTTGCCAGGGTGATAGCAATGCAGCCCGAGCCGGTTCCAATATCGGCGCAACTGCGGCGCGCGGGATGGCGGCGGAGCCAGTTGAGAGCTTTTTCGACCAGGAGTTCAGTTTCTGGGCGGGGGATGAGGACATGAGGGGTGATAGTGAAATCCAGCGCGTAAAATTCCCAGCGGCCAATCACGTAGGGGAGGGGAACACCGCTTTCGAGGCGGAGCAAGGCTTGGGCGAGATTTTCGCGTTGGCGGGGGGTGAGGCTGGGGGAAGGGTGAGCCAAAATCCAAACCCGCTGCCGCCCTAAAACGTGACTCAGTAAAACTTGAGCATCCAAGTATGGGGTATCACTGAGCGCGGCCAGACGGCGGCGGGTATTTTGGAGGAGGGATTGAGATTGGTCGCTCACGCTAAAATGGGGTGAGTTATTCTAATCCAGCATCGGCGAGACGTCTAGCTTCGTCTGCGGTGGCTAGTTCTTCAATGAAATCGTCAAGATCACCATCTAAGACGCCAGAAAGGTTGTAAGAGGAGTAGTTGATGCGGTGATCGGTAACGCGCGATTGAGGAAAATTGTAGGTACGAATCTTCTCAGAGCGTCCTCCGCTTCCAATTTGAGATCGGCGTTGAGCATCTTGCTCTTTTTGGCGTTTAGTTTCTTCTATTTCGTAGAGCCGTGCTTTGAGAATACTCATTGCCCTTACGCGGTTTTGAAACTGTGAGCGCTCGTCTTGGCATTGAATGACTATGCCGGTTGGTTTATGCGTCAGGCGAATGGCAGTGGAGTTCTTTTGAACGTTCTGCCCTCCTGGGCCTCCGGCTTTGAAAACGTCCATTTGGATGTCGCTAGGATTAACGTCTATTTCTACATCATCTACCTCTGCTAAAACGGCTACAGTGGCCGTGGAGGTGTGAATTCTCCCTTGCGACTCTGTGGTTGGTACACGCTGCACCCGGTGGACGCCAGTTTCATATTTTAGCCGAGAAAAAGCGCCATCGCCTTTAATAAGGGCAGAGATTTCTTTAATTCCGCCCACGCCGGTCTCGTGCATAGAGAAAATCTCCATTTTCCAGCCCTGATTTTCAGCGTAGTGGCTGTACATACGGAACAAATCCCCGCCGAAGAGACCAGCTTCGTCACCTCCGGCACCGGCGCGAATCTCAAGGATCACGTTGCGGCCATCGCGCGGGTCTTTGGGAATTAAGAATTTTTTAATACGCGCTTCCAACTGCCCTATTTGTGTCGTCAGGCTTTCAATTTCCATTTCAGCCAACTCGCGCATTTCTGCATCTTCGGCTTCCAAAAGAATACGCGCGTCTTCCAATTGCTGGAGGGCATCCTTATATTCTTGTACTTTTTCAATCAGAGGGTCTAAGTCAGATTTCTCTTTACTCAGCTCCGCAGCCCGCTTATAGTCATCTCCCACGTTAAGGAGTTCCTGATTAATTTCTTGGTGTCTTTCTTCAATTCCAGATAGTTTTTCTAAGAGCATAGTCGTTTTTTATAGGTAATGGTAAATTAAGTGCCCAATTGCTCGCTGATTATACCATCTGTAATCGGTATCCTCTCAAAAAAAAGAAAAGATTTCCAAAATCTAAAAAAGGGCGTTTTACGGCTGCTCCAAGCCGTGACTGTGAAGAAACGCTTGGTCAGCCAAGAGTTCCTGCGCCGAGCCATCGGCGACTATTTGACCACCATCCATGATGACCATGCGGGGAAAGAGTTCTTGCACCAGGCGCATATCATGGGTAGAGACCAGCATGGTGATTTCCATAGCGTCCAGAAGTTCAATAAGCGAGCGGCGCGAGCGGGGGTCAAGACCGCCGGTAGGTTCATCAAAGACCAAGATATCGGGGTGCATAGAGAGCACAGTAGCGATAGCGATGCGCTTTTTCTCCCCCAAGCTGAGGTGATAGGAAAGCCGTTCAGAATATGCTTCCATGCCCACTTGCTGCAAGGCTTCGGCGGCACGGGCGCGGACTTCGGCGGAGGCAAGTCCCATGTGCAGAGGGCCAAAGGCCACATCCTCGAATACGGTAGGGGAAAAGAGTTGGTCGTCTGGGTTCTGAAAGACCATCCCCACGTAAGCTCGGATGAGAGGGAGATTCTTTTCGAGAACAGGAAGGCCCATAACCTGAATTTCTCCCTCTCCTTGAAAAACGCCGTTAAGTTGAAGCAAGAGAGTGCTTTTCCCTGCTCCGTTGGGGCCAACCAGGGCAACTTTTTCGCCCTGAGCAATTTCTAGGGAAATATTTTTTAGAGCCTGGTGCCCGTCAGGGTAGGCGAAGTTGACACCTCGGAGCGTGAGAGCTGCGGCGTCAACCGCATGAGGCACAATGAGAGGTTTGTCTTGATGATGATGAATAGGCATAGCAAATTAGTTTGTTGTGCTAAATGAATTCGTTGGGGAAGCGATCACGCCCACCAGCGCCCACAGGCCTGAATTACAGATAAAACCATCAGGGCAGCCATTAACGCCAGCCAGTCGGCAACTCCCATCAGGTGCGGGTTCAACGTTAGAAGATTCCCCTGAAATCCCCGCGATTGCATAGCCTGATAAATACGCTCGCTGCGCTCCAGGCTGCGGAGGAATAACTGCCCCACCAGGCTTCCGCTGTTTTTGGCGTTCCAGGCCAGATTCCCCCCGCCTTTGCGATGAGGTAACCTGGCGCTGCGAGAGGCACGGGCACGGAGCAGGCGTTTGGCCTCGTCTATAAGCACGAAAAGGTAACGATACATGAAGGAAATAATGGAAACCAGAATGGGGGGAATTTTGAGATGGCGGAGGGCGTGAACCAGGTCTGGGAAGGGGGTGGTGGCGGAGAGAAGGATGGCGGCCTGGACGGAGAGCCAGCTTCGAAGCATGATGCTCCCGAAGCGGGTTAGGCCGGGGACGGTGATAGTGACCGGTGGATAGGTAAGGGCAGCAAGGGGCGTCCCAGGGGTGGAGAAAATGGTGGTGACAGCTGCGAATGCAAAGGGGAGAACAATGAGCGAGCGTGAAAACAAAAATTTGAACGGGATGCCAGCCAAGTAGGTGACGCCCAGGAGCACGCCCCAGGTGATTCCAAAAGCCAGCCAAGTTCCATCTGGCAGCAATGCGTTTGAGAAAATCACCAGCACGGTGACGATGATTTTCGCTCGCGGGTCAAGGCTGTGGATGGAACTTTTTCTGGCCTGGTAAAGATTGAGAGAGATGGTTTTCACACTTGTTCAGAGACGGGCGGGGAGGCCAGAAGTTTGGCAGCGCCAACCACTATGCCGCCAACAATGAGCAAACCAATAAATCCAGCGGCGATGGTGGAAAGGGAGGTTTCGCCCAGGAAAGGCAAGGTGTAGTCGGGGAGAATTTGATAGGGCGCGTCTGCTCCCTTGGCGATGAAGCCCATGTTGGTGGCCACACGCTCTAAGCCATCAGGGGAGGCGGATGCCAGCGGGGAGATGAAAACTACCGCCAAGGAAATCAGGCCGCCAACCGCTATCCATCCTTTGCTATGCTGCTTATTTTGAGAAGCGAGGAGGTCGGGGCGAGTTTGGAAGAGGAATGCCAACGCTCCCACGGTGATGAGGGCTTCTCCCAGGCCAATCAGAGCATGTACGCCTAACATGGCGGGGAGCACAATTTTCAGGGAGGAAGTTCCGCTAAGCCAGAGCTGCAAAGATGTGGACAAAGCCCCAGCGATGACCGAAATCCAGGCCGCGAGTCCCGCTAAGGCCAGTTTGAGGCCTTTGGGCTGATTTTCAACGCTCCGGTAAAGTCCATAGCCTATTAGCGCGGTGAGTATGCCCATGTTGAAAATGTTGGCTCCCATAACCATCAATCCGCCATCCTGGAAGAAAAGAGCCTGAACACCGACCACGGTGGTCATCACCAAAATCCCAGCCCAGGGGCCTAAGACAATGGCGGCTAACGCGCCTCCCAAGAGGTGGCCGGAGGTTCCGCCGGCAACGGGGAAGTTGATCATCTGAGCGGCGAAGATGAAGGCTGCCATGAGGCCCATGACGGGGATTTGGCGTTCTCCCAATTCGCCGCGCGTCCGGCGCACGGCTATCCCCACTAGGAGGATAGCGATGGCCCAAAAGATTAGGGCTACGGGCAAGGAAAGGAATCCATCGGGGATGTGCAAAGCTTTTGGTGTGAGGGATAAGCTAAAATTCATGGTTTATTTCTCCTGGCTCTGACATTGAGCGCAAAGTCCAAAAATAGTAATATGGGTGAAATCCGCTTCAAAGTGATACCGCGCCCGAATTTGCTCTTGAAGAGAATCGGCCATAGTATGGTCGGCGGCAATCACTTCTCCGCAGTGCCGGCAAACAAGATGGATGTGCGGCCCATGTTGTTGAGGCGCATACACAGCCTGACCTTGCCCCAAATCAGAACGAATCACCAAGCCCTCTTCTACCAGCATTTCTAAGGTGCGGTATATAGTAGCAATATTGATAGCTTCGGATCTGGGGCGAATTAATTTAAGGACATCTTCTGCGGTGAGGTGCGCGGTGGAGTCGGCGACAGCTTGGATGATGATCTCCCGTTGGGGGGTGATGCGGTAGCCGCGTTGGCGAAGTTCTTCGAGATAGCGGTGGTGCATGAATCGCTCCTTGTTGCGAATTTTCGCAATAGCGAATATTATAGTTTGGAGTCCAATTCTGTCAAGTGAGTTTTGGGGAGGAAATTAAACAGAAAGGTTGTTATAATGGGGATAGTTGAGTCAAGTAAAGGTACGTAACAGAAATAGTAACTACTCAGGCATGTCATTGCGAAGCGGTGTTTTCCCACTGAAGCAATCTCCTAGATCGTCTGGGAGACTGCTTCGGGGTAAAAAATGCCCCTCGCAGTGACATTTCAAGGGTGGGCTGAGTAGTTACCAGAAATATTTCTAAAAAGCTCCCTTTGCTAGAAACTTATTGAACATGACTTCTGAAGGAAAAGCAAATGATGGAAGACTTATACCAAAAAGGAATTGCCGCAGCCGAGGCCGGGGATTTGGGAAAAGCGTATCAGCTATTCGCCCAGGCATTGAAGCTCAATCCAAAATCCGAGAAGACTTGGCTGGCTTTGGGGCGCTATGTAAATGATGCCGAGAAGAAAGAGTATTGCTTTGAAAAAGTTTTATCTCTAAACCCAGAGAATGAAACCGCGCGAAATTTACTTAGAGAGTTACAAGCCCCCAGTGAAGTTCAGGATATATTATTCTCTGATGACGAGCTGGACACATGGGAAGATGAAGAAGAATCGGATGAAGCATGGGATAGCGGAGAAGATTTACTAGAATCCGAGGATATTCAAAAGGCATTCTCAGAGGACGAGCTGGGCGCATGGGAAGATGAAGAAGAATCGGATGAAGCATGGGATAGCGGAGAAGATTTACTAGAATCCGAGGATATTCAAAAGGCATTCTTTGATGACGAGCTGGGCGCATGGGAAGATGAAGAAGAAAATAATACAGCAGGGAAGTGGACCGGAAATTGGGAAAAAGAAAAGGAATCACAAGACGACTGGGGCGAAAGCAACTTACCGCCCGCTAGACAGCCATGGGAATATGATTCCGAGAATGAAGAGATACTAAAGGAAGAAGCGCAAGAGGAAGATCCCCAGACATCTAAGCTGCGCGGCGAATGGGATATGAACAAAAGCGCATTTACACGAGAGAAAAACAAGCGCGAATTTTCGAAAATTGCGAAATCTTGCCTCTCAAAAGCCGTGACCGTTTTCTTCGCTCTCATTTTAATAGCTTTATTATTAGGTGTAGCTTCATTGCTCCTCATTAATACAGAATATGTGCCAGATTTCATAAGGCCACTTTTGAGCAATTTTCTACCTGCGGCAAGTGAGGTAACAGAGATAGCAGCTACAGCAACCCCAGAAAACACAAAAACTCCCATAACGCTGCCGGCCACTTGGACGCCTACGCCATCGCCAATTCCCAGCAAGACGCCTTTAGTAACAGTAACCCCAACCCCCACGCTTACTCTAGTTCCATCACTAACACCAACGCCCGAAGACGAATTCGCTTTCTCTGTTATTGGTGAAGAAAACGGGTGGTCACGTTACACTTATCCCGCAAGTGATTTCTCTATTTCTGTGCCGCCAGAATGGGTACATCTCGAGTTAAATGCGTATGACCTTGATGAAATGCTAGCCGAAATTGACAGGAATCACCCAGGGGTAACGCAATTCTATTCTGCCGAGAACATTCATAAAGAAATAGCAAATGGCGTGAGATTTTTCGTTATTGATGTTAGCGCAATAGAATATGGCGAAACGGCTGATTTAAAAATCATCGCCTCTGATTTGGAACATGACCTTGATTTGAATGCCTTTGTTATTGGGTATATCCAAGAACTAAAAGAAGAATTTGGCCTATACTTCAAGATTGAAGAAGACAGAATTCAACTGGCAAACGTTGAAGCGGCAGAACTTATTTATCAGGTTGAGACAATCAGCTCTGAAGAAGAACCGGCAATCTTTACCGTTGTTCAATATCTTTTAATTTCCGACAATGATAAAACGACTTACGTTTTAACATTCACAGCCCTCAAAGACATATTCGAGGTCAAATACCCACAAATTCTCGAAATTGCGCAGGGGTTTGAATTCGCGTATTAATTAACTTTTTGGGCTTTAGTCAAATAATATCTCAATGACATACGCAATTCAAACATTCCAACTAACAAAACAATACCCGCAAGAGCAAGCCTGGAAAGACATATTCAAGCCCAAAAAACTTGACGCGCCTGCCGTAAATCAAGTTTCTCTAGCCATTCCAAAGGGGGAGATTTTCGGCCTATTAGGCCCCAACGGAGCGGGAAAGACCACGCTAGTTAAAATGCTAAACACCCTAATCACTCCTACCTCCGGGGAGGCGTTGGTAAATGGCTACAGCTTAAAGCAAGAACAACCGCTCAAGGCCACCCTTGGCCTGGTGACCAGCGATGAACGCAGTTTCTATTGGCGTTTATCAGGGGCAGAGAATTTAAGATTCTTCGCCGCGCTCCATGGGATGACGAAAAGCGAGACCCAAAACCGCGTGGCAGAAGTACTAGCTCTAGTAGGCCTCACAGAAAAAGCAAATAAAGCCTTTCGCTTCTACTCTGCGGGGATGCGGCAGCGCTTATCTATAGCCAGGGCTTTACTTCACAAACCTACAACCCTCTTCTTAGATGAGCCTACCAAAGGCCTAGACCCTACCGCTACCCAACTTCTTCACAATCTCATCCAAGAGAGGCTCACCCGTCAAGAGAAAATCACCATTTTTCTAACCACTCACCGCCTAGACGAAGCAGAAACACTATGCGACCGCATTGCCATCATGAATAAGGGTGAAATTCTGGTTCGCGGAAAATTATCGGAACTACAAGAGAGATTTAAGAGCGATACGCTGCAAGAAATTTTCACCGCTGTTATTGAGAACACCGCTCACCCCGTAGAAGACAGCACCCCGCCCCAAGCGGCAGTCCCCACCGCAGCCCCCAGACGAGTTGCCCCTCCCCAGCCAAGCATCCCGCATCAGATTGGTTCCTCATTCAAAAAAGCGCTCGCCTTTCTTCAACGTGACCTGACCTCCGAATTAAGTTACCACTTAGCTTTCTTCCTCCAATTTTTCAGGGTCTTTTTCTCTATCGCTGTCTTTTATTTTATTGCCCAAATGTTAGGCGAAACCGACATTCCCCAATTGCGTCCATACGGCGGAGATTATTTTTCGTTCGTCCTTATTGGAATCGCTTTTTCGGGATATTTAGGGGTGGGGTTGTCGTCTTTTTCGGGAAGTTTGCGCCGGGCGCAGACAACTGGAACCCTAGAGGCAATGTTGAGCACGCCTACAAAACTTTCAACTGTGGTGATAAGCTCTTCGCTGTGGAGCTACCTGCTAACCACCTTCCAAGTGCTGGTTTACCTTGGTGTGGGGGGGCTGTTCTTAGGCGTAGATTTGTCGGGCAGCAATATTGGCGCGGCGTTATTGATTTTGGTCTTAACCATTATTTCATTTAGCAGTTTGGGAATTTTGGCCGCCAGTTTCATCATGGTACTCAAGCGGGGTGATCCCATCACTTGGCTCTTCAGCGCGGTTTCTGGCCTGTTAGGGGGAATGTACTATCCAATTGAAATTCTGCCAGAGTGGTTGAGAGTGCTTTCCGCGCTCTTGCCGGTGAGCTATTCCCTGCGAGGAATGAGGCTAGCCCTGTTAGAAGGTGCTAGCCTCAAAGCATTAAGCCTGGATTTGTTGGTTTTGCTGGCCTTTAGCGTAGTGCTCGTCCCCCTAAGTTTGGCCGCTTTCCGCTATGCAGTAGGCAGAGCCAAAATTGATGGAAATTTAACGCATTACTAGAGTTCGTTTTCAGGCAGTCCTGTAAAGGGGGTTATCTCAGTTCCTGCCCAAAGGGGAATAAGGCCAGGGGGACAAGTTTGAAGTGTTGTTTCGCGAAAGGGAGGCCAATGATGGTGATTGCCAAGATAAGCCCGTGAACGAAATGCGCGATGGCAATTTCCCAACCGAAGAGTACCAGCCAGATCATGTTAAAAATTATTTGCAGCGAACCGCCGCTATCCTCTGCGGCTGTGATCTCAGTTCCAAAGGGCGTCATGGTAGCGACTCCAAGTTTTATGGCCTGCATCCCAAAAGGAATACCAATAATGGTCACGCAAGTTATTAAGCCGCCAAGAATGTAGCCTAATCCAGTGAGGAAACCACCAAATATCAGCCAAATTATATTGCCTAGAAAATTCATCAAATTTCTCCTTTTTACGTAACTACTCAGGCATGTCATTGCGAAGCGGTGTTTTCCCGCTGAAGCAATCTCCTAGAGCGTCAGGGAGACTGCTTCGGGGTAAAAAATGCCCCTCGCAGTGACATTTCAAGGGTGGGCTGAGTAGTTACCTTTTTACTAAAGTCTTGGATTCAATTCGTAAGTGCAATTAGTTAGTGTTCAGATAATACCTCATAAGCTGTTTGGGAAGCAAGACATTTCTTTATTGCAAATTCAATCCCTCCCCTCAATCCTCTCAAAGTTGTCCATTCTCACGCTAAGTGAAGGCAAGGGACTAGATGATTACGAATAATGTATACTTGGCACGGGCACGAAATTTCATTACCTGGAATCAAAAGACTCTCAAACGAACGCTGATGCACCAGATTCACACGGATTTTTCGTCTTTAATCTGCGAAAATCCATTCAATCCACGTTGAGAGCACCAAGCGCTAAGCTGCCCTAATTTCAACTTTGCGCCATGACTTTAATAAAATGGTGAAAGCAATTGTTGAAGCTCCCATGGCAACCAGCGGGGCGGCCGTTTGCAAGCTTACTACAAAAACCAAGAGCGGCATGGCAATTAACGCATCCCTAAACCCAAGCGCGGAGCGGACAAAAGTAGAAAAGAAGATGATGACTAATACAAGGATGATGGAGGTGATAGAGTCCATTTTTTTCCACTTCTAAATGATGCTTGTTCATTTACAAACGCCGAGGATTTTGCAAAACCCTCGGCATTCTGTTTTTTGTGCGTCAGCTTATCTGCGGTCTGTGTTCTCAGACATTGCCTTGCTCATCGCGATTTACATATATTCTCTAAACTGTAATCCATGTCGTTTGCGAGAAACCAGCCAAGCCTTCCGCAAAGTTTCATAGACTTCTTCAGGCTTAGCGACATTGCGTAAAACAATCGCGGGTTCAGAAGCATCTTGCCCTCTAATAAAAATATCGCCCAGGCCAAACACCCGTTCCCCAACGCTTTGCTTATAATCAATATCTTGAACGCGGATCAACTCGAAAACTTCAACATGCCTGCTTATTAAACCAGTGATGATTTTTATGCGCTCTGAAGTGATCACATAAGATTCTGTAAGAGATAAGAAAGGGCGGCCTTCCCATATCAAATGCTCATCATCATCAATTTCTAGTTTTGCGGGTGTATTATTTTTAACCTCATGCCCAATAATTTCGTCAAAAGCCAGCATCACAGAATCAGCAATGCCGTAGACGAGAGTTTTTTGGTCTTCTGGTGTGATAGATGAAAGATCAACTTCACTTTGCGCTATAGATTGCCAGATACTGGCAATGACTTGGGCGTGGGTCTTTTCAATAGACATAACTAACCTCCAAATATATTCTACAGTTTTTTTCGCTTTCTCTATCCCGTTAACACTTCCAATTTGTCCACTACCGCAGACAGAAAGGCAAAAGCTTTCTCTACCGGTTGGGGATCGGTGAGGTCTACGCCAGCGGCATTGGTAAGCACGGGTCGCCAACAAACCTTAGTTCCTCGCGCCTAAGCTATAATCAATTCAACAACATCTGCTTCTTGTAAAACATGGTCGCGGCTGACCATTTGCCCTTCAAAATCCGCGCTCTTGCCCCAAATACGGGCCGTTTTCAAACCTTCGAGAAAATCCTTATGTACGCTTCCGGCAAATTCAAGCACCGTAGCTCCTTTATGAATCACAAAGGGGGATGAAAAGTCAGGTTTTTTGCCTGGAGTGCGGGAATAAATCCTCATCATGTTCAAACTGTCGAAAACCATTTGCTTCATCTCGTTTAGGTTAAATCCCGTAGCGATAGAAATTGGCAGCATGGGACATTCAATATCAAGCAATTCCAAAAATATCTGATACAACTCCTCTATATCCTCGCCATCATGCTTGTTAACCAGCACCAGGCAAGGAACATAAAGCACATAACCCTCCTCTACAAATGTGCCTTTAAGATGCTCAGGCGCAATGCGATTCTTTTTCAACAACTCAAATACTTCTATCAACTGCTCAACGGGGTGCGCATGAAGATCAATCATAACCAAAATCATATCCACCCGGCGAATCAAGTTCAAATATTCCGGATCAATATATTCCTTGCTAAGAGGAGGAGTATCAATAATTTGCACCTGCACATTATCAATGAGCATCATCCCAGGGGTAGGCTTCCAAGTTGTGAATGGAGCCGACGAAACCTCTGGAACAGCATTGGTCACAGCATTAAGCAGCGAAGACTTCCCCACGTTCGGAGGGCCTATCACGGCAATCTGAGCAGCACCTTCCTTATCGAAACGATAGGCCGAGGTAGACCGCGAGCCACTCTTTTTGGATTGATCAGTGGTTTTTAGCTTAGACAGTTTCTTTCGCAAATCCGCCCGAAGATGATCTGTTCCCTTATGCTTGGGAATTTTGCTCATCATCTCCTCAAGATAGGTGATCTTATCAGCTGTCTCGGTAGCGGAGCGAAACCGTTCTTCTGCTTTATAATACTCTGGAGTTAAATTTGTAGGCATATTCGTCCATCATGGTATGATTGTGGAGTGTCTGTCTATATATTTTACACTGCTTTTCAAATAGAAGGAACGTCTTTATGAAATTACTGCTCGCCACAAATAATATTGGCAAACAAAAAGAAATTCGCGCTCTTTTAGAAAATTTAGATATCACGCTGCTTTCTCCGCTAGAAATGGGCTTAAACTTAAAAGTTGTAGAAGACGGGGAAACATACCAAGCGAACGCCACCATAAAAGCGAGAGCGTTTGCCCAAGCGTCTGGCATTTGGGTCTTGGCAGATGATTCTGGGTTAGAGGTGGACGCCCTTGATGGTGCGCCGGGACTTCGCTCCGCGCGTTATGCCCCCAACCCCCACCCCACAGACGCAGATAGACGCAAATTTTTACTGCACAACCTAAAGTTACACAAACGCCCCTGGCAGGCGCAATTCCGCTGCGTAGTGGCACTCGCCCATCCCAGCGGAGAAATCCACCACGCCGAAGGCATCTGTCCAGGAGAAATCATCCCCAAAGAACGTGGTACGCAAGGCTTTGGCTACGACCCTATCTTCCTCATCCCGCAAAAAAAACTCACAATGGCAGAATTATCCATGCCAGAGAAAAACCAACTAAGTCACCGCGCGTTGGCTATTTCAGCCATTCGCCCTTTACTAATAAAAAAAATACTGGCTACCCGACAGTTTTAATTTGGACACGGATTGACACTGATTTTCACGGATTCTTTTTTGTTTTTTCACAGAAAAATCCGCGTTTTCCGTGTTTATCCGTGTCCGAAAAAAGTCTTTCAGCATAAGTGTC
>Ga0164318_10003416_pt1 | contig 15031 bp, 13 predicted proteins | sample GuaBasSedimGuay9_FD_113734 | JGI IMG/M metagenome (GOLD analysis project Ga0164318, IMG submission 113734) | Subseafloor sediment microbial communities from Guaymas Basin, Gulf of California, Mexico - Guay9, Core 4571-4, 0-3 cm | ecosystem: Environmental > Aquatic > Marine > Hydrothermal vents...
CAATTGCCTCATCCCAGCTTGTTTCAACAAATTCACCATTCTTCTTTATAAGAGGTTTGGTAAGTCTGTCAGGATGGTGTATATAATCATGGCCAAATCTCCCTTTTACACAAAGACTTCCATTATTTACCCCACCTTCGGCTGAGGTAACTTTAACAACCTTATTATCCTTGACATTTAGCTCGATGGTACAACCAGTGCCACAATATGAACAGATTGTTCTTACCTTCTTTAGCTCCCAGGGTCTACCTGCAAACCTTCCCATCTTTTCTATAAGTGCTCCTGTTGGACATAAGGAAACACACTCACCACAAAAAACACAATTTGAGTTGATATATTCTTGATCATTTGCGGTTACAACCTTTGTTTTATGGCCTCTGTATCCAAAATCTATTACTTGATTAACTTGTATCTCATTGCATCCTCGAACACAGCGACCACATAAGATACATTTGTTTAAATCTCTTATAATAAAAGGGTTAGAAGTCTCGATTTCATATCCAGGAGGATCTGGTTCAAAGCGGGGTTGTTCTATACCTAATTCATAAACCAAGTTTTGAAGCTCACAGTTACCATTTGCTTCACATGTTAGGCAATTATGGTTTCCGCTTGCTAAAAGTAATTCCACTACCAATCTTCTTGCATTTTTTACTCTTTCATTATTTGTAAAGATAACAGTACCATCTCTTTCAACAGGAGTAGAGCATGCGGTAACCAATGCACGAGCACCTTTCATTTCGACGACACAAACTCTACATGCACCTACAATACTTAGTTTTGGATGATAACAGAGAGTAGGAATATGAATATTATTTCTTTTACATACTTCTAATATTGTTTCTCCAGGAGTGGCTTCAAGCTCCCTGCCATCTATGGTCACCTTTATTTTATCTGCCATTATTTATCCTCCTTTTAGTCCTCAAGTTCCAGATCGCAGCGAAGGCATCTTTTTGCCTCCTCCATGGCCATCTTTTCTGTATAACCTAATTCAACCTCACGGAAATCAGCAATCCTTTCCGCGGGTGGGTTTTCTGGCATCAATATCCTTGGTTTTTCCTTTAGTTCCTCTTCTATAATAATAGGGATATTAAATTTTATTTTTTCCTCTTCCCAAGGTCCTTCTCCTTTTTTATTTCTTAAATACTTATCAATGTTATCTGCTGCTTTTATTCCTGCTGCAACAGCATTAACCGCATCTAAAGGACCTGTAGTTACATCTCCACCAGCAAATATCCCTTCGATATCGGTCATCATACTATATTTATCTACCTTGATGGTTTTTCCTTTTTTGAGCATAGGAGAGACCCCATCTAAAAAGCTTAGATCAGCTATTTGACCAATAGCAACTATGATAGAATCAGCATCCATGATAATCTCTTGGTCTGTAGGATAGGGCTTTCGTCTTCCTTGGATGTCAAATTCTCTTAACGCCATTATATTGCAGACAAGATGGGTTACCTTGCCATTTCCTTTAATCTCCTTTGGTCCAAGAAGCGTATTTATCTTAACACCTTCCTTTAGAGCCTCTTTTATCTCCTCTTCATAAGCAGGCATATCTTCTTCCCTTCGTCTATAGACCATTGTCACATTTTTTGCGCCTAAACGAAGAGCAGACCTTGCAGCATCAATAGCAGCATTACCACCTCCAATTACTAAAACCTTTTCTCCAATATCTACCTTCTTTCCAAAAGAGATATCACGTAAAAAATCTATTCCTGATAGGACACCTTTCATATCTTCGCCGGGTATATTTAATCTTTGATTGATATGAGCGCCTGTGGCAATATAAATAGCATCAAAATCATTGCGCAATGAATTAAAGGAGATATCCTTTCCAATTGTGGTATTAAGACGTATCTCAACACCCATGCGCTCGATGATTCCAACTTCATAATCTATTACCTCAGATGGTAATCTATATTCAGGAATACCAACCCTTAACATTCCCCCTGCAAAGGGAAGGGAATCGAATACCACCACATTATATCCTCTTTTGCTTAACTCATGAGCACATGCAAGCCCTGAAGGACCAGCACCAATTATTGCTACTTTTTCCTCTCTTTTTGGGCCAATAGGAGTGATGATCTGTTTCCCTTTTTCTCTTTCTATATCTGCTGCAAATCTTTTTAAACGGCAAATGGAGATTGGTTCATCAAGGGTTCCTCTCCTGCATTTTGATTCACATTTATGAGAGCAGATCCTACCTAAAATGCCAGGAAAAGGATTTGTCTGCCTGATAAGAGCAAGAGCTTCTTCAAATCTGCCATCCGCAATAAGTGCCACATAACCAGGTACATCCTGTCCTAATGGGCAGGTATGTTGACAAGGAGCCCTAAAAAGGGCTGAACAAACAACAGCAGGACATCTTTTTTCCTTGATATGTGCTTCATATTCATCTCTGAAATATCTTATGGTAGAAAGAACAGGATTAGGTGCTGTTTGGCCTAATCCACATAAAGCAGAATCTTTAATAGTATAAGCAAGCTCTTCTAATAGTTCAATATCTCCTTCTTTTCCTTTTCCTTGCGTAATACGGGTTAGTATCTCCAACATCTTTTTTGTCCCTTCTCTACAAGGAGGACATTTTCCACATGATTCATCCTGAACAAAGTCCATGAAAAAGCGAGCCATATCTACCATACAGGTATCCTCATCCATTACAATAAGTCCACCTGAACCCATAATAGCTCCAAGTTCTTGCAAAGAGTCATAATCGATTGGAACGTTTAGATGTTGTGCTGGTATACATCCTCCAGAGGGACCACCAGACTGTGCTGCTTTAAATTTTTTCCCTTTTGGTATGCCACCCCCTATATCAAAGATGATATCACCAAGGGACGTGCCCATTGGCACTTCTACTAATCCTGTGTTATTTATATCTCCAGCAAGAGCAAAAATCTTTGTGCCTTTACTTCCTTTTGTTCCTATCTGGCTATACCATTTTGCACCTTTTAGGATAATCAGAGGGACATTAGCATAAGTTTCAACATTGTTAAGCAGAGTGGGGGCATCCCACAACCCTTTTTGGGCGGGAAAAGGAGGCCTAGGGCGTGGTTGCCCCCTTTTGCCTTCAATTGATATCATCAAAGCAGTCTCCTCTCCACAGACAAAGGCACCTGATCCTCGTCTTATCTCAATGTCAAAGGTGAAATCAGTATTAAGAATATTTTCCCCTAAAAGACCTTTTTCTCTTGCTTGATTTATTGCCCAAGAGAGTCTCTCAATTGCTAAAGGATATTCAGCTCTTACATAAACATATCCTTGTTTTGAACCTACAGCATATCCTGCTATAATCATCCCTTCAATTACAGCATGAGGATCTCCTTCTAAAAGAGATCTATCCATAAATGCACCAGGGTCTCCCTCGTCTCCGTTACAGACAACAAATTTTTCATTACCTTTGGAAGCCCTTGTAAATTTCCACTTTAGGCCAGTAGGGAAACCTCCACCACCTCTTCCCCTTAAGCCTGATGCCTCGATTTCTGCTATCACTTCTTCAGGGGTCATCTCGGTTAAAACTTTTACCAAAGCTTGATAACCATCCCTTGCGATATATTCTTCTATTACTTGAGGGTTTATTAAACCACAATTTCTTAAAACATTTTTTTGTTGCCGTTTAAAGAAAGGTATTTCCTTTATTGTTAACACAGCCTCCTTATATTTAGGAGGTGTATAGAGGAGTCTTTTTACTACCCTCCCTTTAAGGAAATGCTCAACAACAATCTCCTCTACATCAGAGGGTTTTATTTTTTGATAAAATATTCCTTCAGGATATATGGTCATAATAGGTCCTAATTCACAACAGCCAACACACCCTGTTTCAACAACCTTAATCTCTTTGTCTAATTTATATTCTTTAAGTTTTTCTATGAGAACTGATTTTACATCCTTACATCCTGAAGAAACACAGGCTCCTCCAGCACATACAAGCACATGAGATCGAAAAAAAGGCATATCTTTTAAACCTCCTCTTTTGAGACTAACCATTCTGTTATGATTTTTCCCCCCAGAGCATGATCAACAAGTATCCTGCTTACTTGATCTGGTGTAATAGAACCATAAGTAACCCTGGGTTCGCCTGGCCTGATGACACTTACTAAAGGACATTTAGAGTCTATACCCAAATGCCCTGCTTGAGTGAGAGTAACATTTGTTATCCCCCTTTTTTCTATCTCTTCAGCAAATGCTTTAAGCACTTCTCTTGCACCTGATGCAATCCCTACAGTACCCATATGAACAATGATTTTGATCGGGGATTCTCCTTCTCTAATCTTTAAGGATTCCCTTACCTCATCCCTAATTCTTTTTAGATCTTCTATAGTTAGCTTTTTCATAATAACTCCTCATAAGATGAGAGATAAAAATCTCTACCACTAATATATATAATTAAAACCGATTTGTAACAAATTGCATACGATGCATTGTTGGTTTATAACACCTTACAATATAAACTATTTTTGTAGCATAAAATAAAATCTTGTTTACAATTTTTACCAAAATGTAGAAACAAAATTGGTAATACTTTCTTCATTTTCTTATTAGTAGCAGAATTGGTTAATATAGTTAAATTAAAAACAATTATAAAAGCTCACTAAAAATATTTTTTTATTTATAAGGTTCAAGGGTTTTATCTAACTTTGATGGCTTCATTCCTTGATGTATATCATTATCAACCATCACTACAGGAGCTAAACCACACGCACCAAGACACCTAACTACATCAAGAGAGAATCTTCGATCTGGGGTTGTGCCACCAATATCAATACCAAGGTCGTTTTTTAGCTTTTCTATAATTTTTTTACCACCTCGGACATAACAAGCTGTCCCAAGGCAAACTTTGATCGTATGTCTTCCTTTAGGCACCATAGTGAAAAAGTGATAAAAGGTTACTACACCATAAACTTCAGATGCTGGTATTCCCATCTGGGTGGCAATATAATTCTGAATTTCTATAGGAAGATATCCAAACTCTTCTTGCGCTTCCTGCAAAACTGGCATCAAAGCACCTCTTTTCCCTTTATAGCGAGAAATGATTTTGTCTAAGATCTCCATAGATTCTTTGGTGAGAATATTTTCTTCTGTTTTCGCTGCGATCTCCATTTTATTCTCCTTAAAAATTTTTTTACAGGATTATATATTAAATATTTTTTCTCCTTAGGAATCCCTTTTATGATATCTTCTTTAATAAATTTTATCACTTTTGGATTATTTATTGGAGCATCTTCCAACATAGTTTTTACTTCGCGCGTATCAAAGATATATTCTTTATTCTTTAATTTATGATGATAGATAAAATCTTTGTCAGGATTAAGTGTGATAAGGGTAGTGATGGTAAGAGCAATATCACCAAGAGGCGGTCGGTCAATGTGGCTTCTTTTTAAATGTACTGTCACTTTTGTTCCTTTGCCTGGTTCTGAATGAATTTTTAGATAACCATTACATTGTTTTGCAGTTGTTGAAACGTAAAAAGACCAAGTCTATTTCTACGAGTTGCGCATGTTGTTACAAATGGATTGGTTACTTTATCAACAATCTCTTTAGGTATTCCAGAACCATTATCGATGATTTCAATCTTCATCTGATCAGATTTTATATCCTCAAATATACAAATAACAATTAGGGTGACGCCTGCTTTTGTTGCATTCCCTACAATATCAAGAATGTGTAGTGAGAGTTTCCCCAACGATCACCTCGGCAATGAATATAATACAAAATAAAACCAAGTTCAATATTTTTTTTAGTTTTTTAGCAAAAGGAAGTTTACTGTAAAGCTATATGCTTTCCCATCTCTTTCATAATAAATAATTTTATTTCATCAAGAATAGGTGTTTTAAGATAAAACAAGGTTTTTTTATTTATATTAAAAAAGACAATGAACACCTGAGGAGAATATCCTCGGTATATTTTCAAGATATTGAATATTTTTTGGATCATAAATTTCAGCAGTATCAAAAGCAAGTTTAGAGGAAAAAAGCAGATCATATACTCATATGCCTTTTATTCCCACTTGGTATAATCTTCCAACAATTTCAAGTTTAGGCAAAGGAGTTGAAAGGATGGTAACCTTCTCTGTTTTTACCTTTTCAACTGTTTCTGGATCAGGGTTTTTTCCTTGTGTTAAAATAATGACTGTTAACTCTTTTAGGATTGCTATTGCGATGATATTGATATGTGTCTGTATTGTTACCCATATCTGACTAGCATCAGAGTTGACCATTACATCACTTAAGAGGTCACCAGTATATCCGCCTTTTATATCTGTTTCGAGATTTCCTTCTACCAATATTGAAAGTTGAAGATTATCTATAATTTTCTTTAATTTTATACCTGGCGGCATTATATCCCCTCTACCAGAATTCATAATCATTAAATGGTTTTTTCTTTTTTTATAGAATGAGGCACTCTATTTGCCAATTTCATTACTTTTTTGGTTAACTTTTTTACCCTGTCATGAAGTATAAAAACAGAATCAATAATTTCAACATTTCCTTGTAAAAATCTTTAGCAAATGTCCTACAATTTGGAGTCCTTATAACTGGTAAAATTGATTTTAGAAAGTTTAGAAAGGATGTATTCTATTTAAATATTTTTCTGAGAGTCTTTGATAGTTCTTTGGCTAATAAATAAATAGAAGTCCTTGGTTTTAATTTTTGCCTCTCAAAGAGATATATTCTTTTTTTCTCAAAAATTAGTTATTTTACGTTTCATTTTTCTTTTGAGAACTAATTAGAGATTAAAAATTATACTCTTATTTTAAAGTTAATATCTTCTGAAAATAAAAGATATCACTTTTTATTTTGAGAAGATGTCAAGAGATTGTAGTTTTAATATTACAAATTAAACTGAATAAAAAATAACATGGATATAAACAGATTTTTCATATAGTATTGAATAATATTTTGTTATTTAATTACTTAAAATTAATAAGAAAATTAGTATAAAAAGGACAGTTATTTATATAAATATGAATATCATTCATAGTTATTTAATAATCTTTTATATTTTGGAAAATATATCGATAATTTTTTACTATATTATCAAATAATAGTTTAAATTATTAAAAATATACTTGACAAATAAGATTTTTTTGATATTATCTTGAATAAAATTCAGTTTTTTAACTATATATAATTAATAATAAATTTAATTTAATTATTTAATATTTTTTATAATTTTGAATTATATTCAAAAATATTTATTAATTTTTTATTTTATCAAGGTGTAATGATGAAAAAGCGTAAAAATATCATGAAAGAAGAAAGAGCCAAAGAGATTATTAAAGCTGCCTTAGATGTTTTTGCATCAAAGGGATTTAATGACGCAACTATATCAGATATTGCTCAAAAAGCAGGAGTTGCTGATGGAACCTGTTACGAATATTTTGAAAGCAAAGAGGAACTACTTTTTAGTATTCCCCTTGAAGTAATGCAGGAAATGATAGATGGAATTTTGCTTCACTTACAAGGAATTAAAGGTGCGATTAATAAGATAAGGAAATATATTTGGTTTTACATGAATTTTTTCGATAAGAATAAGAATTATGCCTCTATTATGCTTTTGCAGTTAAAGCAGAATAGGAAATTTTTAACTGCTCCTGCTTATAAGTTGATTCAAGCATATACCAAAATTTTTGTAGATATTGTTAGTGAAGGGGTTAATGAAGGGGTAATTAGAAGCGATATTAATCCAAAGTTAATTAGAGATATGCTTCTTGGGTTAGTTAATCATGTGACCATAAGATGGCTTTTAACAGGCAAACCAGAATCAATAATGATATTTTTTGAGGATATAGCTACTCTTATCATATCAGCTATATCATTACAACAAAAAGAGAAAAAAGAAACTCTTTATTTTATAGATAATAAATTTTATTCATATTCAGATAATCCAGATGAAGATGAACGATTATTATTCAAAAAATTAAATACAATAAAGGTTGAGACTTAATAAATTTTCTAAATTAAACATTTGCAATCATTGAAAAATGTTTTTTTAAAAAAAATTAATTAAGGAGGATTTAGTTATGCTTAACAAAAGGGGTTATAGAAATATTAGCTTTCTAATTACTTTTTTTATTCTGATTGTTTCATGTTTTATTATTTTAGGACTTTTTGCTCAAAAAGATGTAATGGCTTCTGAATATACCTGCAAAATTACCTTTACTCCGCCTCCCTCGTTATCCGGAACACATGCAGCAATGATATTTGCAGATGAATTAAAAAAGAGAAGCAATGGCAGGATAGAACCTCAAGTATTTCCACATGGGCAATTAGGTAGTGATCCAGAAATCATGAATAAATTAGAGATGGGTTCAATCCAGTTTATGAATACAGGTGGAATGATGTTATCACGCTGGACTAAAAAAGCAGATGTTTTAATGCTCCCTTTTTTATTTGATGATTGGGATAAGGTAGACAAATTTGCTAAAAGCAGTCTACTTGATCCTATTAAAAGGGATTTAGAAAAAAAAGGAATTATGTTGGTGGGAATTACAGCTTATGGGATGATTGATATGGCCGCAACAAAAAGGATCACTAGATTAGAAGATTTAAAAGGCGTTAAATTCAGGATCCAGCCAACCCCTATTTTTAAAAAGATGTGCAAGTATTTAGGTGTTAATGGTATGCCAGTTCCTTATGCAGAGCTATATTCATCATTGAAACAAGGGATTGTTGATGGAGTATTTAATACAAGTGAGCTTATGATCCTCGATAAAACATGTGAAGTCTGCAAATATGTAGTTGATACAAATCATATGTGTGGATTTATTGTTCAGCTTTTAAATAAAGGTTGGTATGACAAGCTTCCAAATGATCTTAAGAAAGTGGTTATGGAATCAATTAATGTTGCATGTGTTAAAGAAAGGGAAAGGGTTAGACAAAGAGAAGAAGAATTTACAAAAAAGATGAAAACCGAAAAGGGTGTTGTTTTTATAACTCTTTCTTCAGAAGAAAGATCTCGATTTGTGAAAGCGTTAATGCCTTTACACAAAGATTGTGAAAAGATTATGGGAAAAGCCTATATGGAAAAACTTTATAAACTAATGAATTTCAGAAGATAATAAGAATTTACTAAAATATCAAATTTTGGGATTCCAAAATAAAAGATTTTGGAATCCCAAAAGACTTTTTGATTTTAAATCCTGCTCAATAAATCGATTTTTAACGTGATAAAGATGTAAATATTTGAGATTTCATTTGAGAGTATGAAAAAGAAAGATGAAAACAACAATAGAATATAGCACTATAAAATGTAGAAAAGATGAGTTCTTAGCGATTTTAAGTATTGATTCACCTCCTGCTAATGTATTTACAAAAGGATTAATTGAAGATTTAGATATAGCTTTTGACCATTTAAGTTTAGATGATTCAGTTAGAGCTATTCTGATTACAAGTTTGAATAAAACCATTTTTCTTTCAGGTGGTGATTTAAAATCTGCTGTTGATTGCATGAAAAAAGGGGAGATTAAAGCTCAGCTAAATTATGTCCAAAGTATACAAAAAATTATAGCAAAACTTGAAAAGATGCCAAAACCAACTATTGCATCCATTAATGGTCATGCTCTTGGTGGTGGATGCGAATTTATTATGGCATGTGATTTTAGACTTATGGCAAATGATAATAAACTCCAAATAGGGATACCAGAGATTGATCTTGGTTTTACCCCAGCAGTAGGTGGTTTATATAGAATCTCAAGAAAATTTGGGCAACAGATTGCTTTAAAAATGGGTTTTGGTTTTCGTTTAACAGCACAAGAAGCTTTTAATATAGGTTTAGTAGATGATCTATATCCTCCTGATGAACTTTTAACTAAAAGTATAGAGTTTGCAAAAAAGATGGCTGAATTGCCTACAAAAGCGGCTGCTTTGATAAAGAGGGTGGTTATAGAGGGGTTTGATAAAAAAATAGAGGATGTTTATAAGCTTGAGCTTAGATGTTTAGAGGAAGCTTTAATGACTGAGGATGCGAAAGAAGGAATTAATGCATTTTTAGAAAAGCGAAAGCCTATTTTTAAAGGGAAATAAATAAAGATAGATATTCAAGGGCAAATAATGATGATGAATAAAATAAGTAAAATTCTTTCAAGATTAGAGGAGATAATGGTTGTTATAGCTGTAATTGTAACAACCTTTGCCATATTTCTTAACGTGATAATGAGAAATATTTTTAAATTTCCTCTTTCCTGGCCTGATGAAATAGGTCGCTACTTATTAATCTTTATTATTTTTTACGGTTATATCATCGCTGTAAGAAGGGGCACTGAAATTAAGGTCGACATTATTTATAAATTTTTCCCTAATCTAAAGAAGTTTTTTTACATAATTTCAAATATTGTATCCATTATTTTTGCAGGGGTGTTAGTAATTCTTGGGTTTAAATATATGTTGATGAAATACCATCTTGAAACAAAGTCTGTAATCTTAGAATTTCCTATATGGATACTCCCATTGGTATTTTTGGTAATAGGAGGGGGAATTATAGGCTACAGATATTTTGAGAATATTCTTAAAGAGTTAAAAGAAAAAAAATAAAAAGGACAATTTGTTGTGGAATTAATTATTTTTTTACTACTTTTTCTATTTCTTTTCTTAGGTATTCCAATAGCTACAACCCTTTTTTTGCTCTCATTAATAGGTTTTTCCCTTCTTAAAGGCATTCCCCTAATTGTTTTAGCTCAAGATGTTATTACAAAATTAGATAATTTTGTATTTTTAGCTGTTCTATTCTTTATATTTGTAGGAAATTTAATGGCAAGAGGCCAAATGGCTGATAGGATTATCAATCTTTCAAAAACCTTTTTGGGCTGGATGAGTGGAGGATTAGCTATCTCAGGTGTTGTAGCCTGTGCCCTTTTTGGTGCTATATGTGGATCTGGAACAGCTACTATCATTGCTATTGGTGGTATTTTGGTTCCTTCCTTGATTGAACATGGTTATAATAAAAATTTTTCCGTAGGCCTTATAGGTACTTCTGGTACACTTGGTATGATTGTTCCCCCAAGTGTTCCAATGATTATTTATGCTGTAATAGCAGGGACTTCGGTAGCTAAGATGTTTGCGGCAGGATATTTGCCTGCTTTGATTATTGTTGGTTCCCTCGGAATATATTCCTTTTATAAAGCTAGGAAGGAAAATATTAAAAGGATTAATTTCCCAACTTTTAAGGAAGCACTATATAGCATCAAAGGGGCTTTATATCCTTTAATATTAATCTTTATTATTTTTGGAGGTATATATAGTGGCATTTTTTCCGCAACCGAGGCAGGAGCTGTTGCAGTTGTTTTCGCGATCTTTGTTGAATTATTAATTTATCGCAGTCTTAATTTAAAGGAATTTAGAGAAATCGTTCTTAATTCAGCGGTTAGTACTGGCATGGTGATGTTAATTATAGGGACAGCAGCCACTTTTGCAGATTACCTTGTTACAGCACAAATTCCAGTCCGTTTAGCAAATTTTTTTGTAGGTAATATCTCTTCCAAAATACTTTTTTTATTGATAGCAAATGCTATGCTTCTTGTGATAGGAACTTTTCTTGAGATAGCATCAGCAATAATCATTTTCATGCCTTTGCTTTTACCCTTGATTCAAAAGATGGGAATTGATCCTATACATTTTGGCATCATATTTATTGTCAATTTGTGTATTGGTTATATTACTCCTCCTGTTGGAATGAGTCTATATGTATCATGTGGTATGTTTCCTGAGGTAAAATTCGACCTTTTAGTTAAATCATTAATACCTATATTTTTAATTCTTTTAGCTGATTTATTAATTATCACTTATATCCCTTGGATAAGTTTAGCTGTGCCTAATTTGATTAAATAAAAGTTGTTATGATTTAGGTTTTTATGTGAAGAAGCGGTAATTGAAAGTTTATCTATTAGTTGGAGGATAAGGATATGTCTGAAAAAGGTGACAGGCAAAAAAAATTTCTATCCGCTGAACAAAGGTTGGCCTATGTAAATAAAAAGAAAAAGGAATTATTAGAGAGTTGTACATCATGCGGCTCCTGCCTTAAACATTGCCCTATTTTTGTTCAAGGAAAATATAAAGATAGAAAACCGCGAAAAATTATGGAAAAGGTTCTTGATTTGGCTAAGAATGATCATTATTCAGAGGAAGCTGCATATACAGTGCTCACTTGTACCATCTGCGGAGAATGTACCTCTCATTGCCCGGAAAAGTTGATTCCATTATTAATATTTCGTGCTGGACTTGAAGAATTATCACATTTAGGTAAAGCTCCACCTTCTACCCCAGATTTTACTGAATCCCTTTCTATTGTTCAGCTAAAACCTTCGGATATAAAATGGATTAGTACTATACCAGAAGAGCCAGAACAGGTTGATATAGTCCTTTATCCAGGTTGTGATTCAATTCGTGCCCCACATGAAATTTTAACTCATATCGACATATTAGAAAAAATGAACCTAAATTTTGTTACTTTATGGGGTGAAGAATTTTGCTGTGGATTTAAAGGGTACTCTGTTAATGACTTTGAAAAGGGTGACAAATTAGCTAAAACCTTAATTTCGGCAATTGAAGCATTTAAACCAAAGATACTTTTACTTCCCTGTGGCCAATGTTATTTTCAGTTTAAACGGACTTTGTCAAGATTATTTTCATTTTCTTTTGAATTTATCTATTTTCCTCAATTTTTACTTCAGAATATAGATAAGATCAAATTTAGTAATGAAATCAATAAGGTAATTACTTACCACGATAGTTGTAAAATCGCGAGAGCAGTTCGCGACTTTGATACTACACGAGAATTATTAAAGAAAATTCCTGGTATTAAATTAGTTGAGATGGAGAGAAACAAAGAGAGATCAATTTGTTGCGGAGGGCTTAAAAATTTTTCTTATCCTGAGCTGACAGCCAAACTTGGGAAAGATCGACTTGACCAAGCAAAAAAGGTGGAAGCTGATATTCTTGTTACTGATTGCACTCTTTGCTACTCAATCTATAGCATAAGGGAAGATCTATACCCATTTGAAGTAAACCATTACATTACTTTGATTGCAGAAGCTATGGATATTAAACTTAGAGAGGATACATATAAAAAGATTCTTCATATGGATCCAAACAGAGTAATAGAAGAGGCAAGAGAGATAATCGTATTAAAAGGGGGTGATGAAAAGAAAATTAAAAGCGAATTTTTAGAATTTATATCCATTAAAGAAAAGTTAAGAGATAAAACCAAAGAGTTGATGTCTAACAAATAAAAGTTTTTTAATTCAAAAATTTTGTAAAAATAAGGGAAGAGAAAATTAGTGATTTATGAGGAAGGTTTAAAGGAGGAAAAAAGATGAAAATAACAAAAATAGAATCTTTCCCGATCGCTTTTACAAAGTCGCAAATGCGTGAGTCTTTAGGGATGATTAATTTTTCTTGGGTTATTACTAAGATTTATACTGATGTTGGAATTACAGGGTTTGGGGAGACTCCCACCCTTTCAGGAACTCCGATTAAATCAGAACAAACCTATGAAGAGACAAAGATTGCAATAGATAAGTACCTTGCCCCGACTATTATCGGAATGGACCCTTTTGATATAGAAAGAATTGTTTTAGCAATGGATTCTTGCTTGGTGGGTCATCCAAGATCAAAATCCGCAATAGAGTTAGGGTTATGGGATATTATGGGAAAAGCATTGAATGTTCCTGTTTATAAACTTTTAGGTGGGCTATTTCGGAAAGAGATTCCTGCTCTTGGTTTAGTTGGAATTACAACTCGTGAGGAGACAGAAAAACATGTGAGTTTTCTAAAGGAGAAGGGGTATAAGACCTTTAAGATAAAGATAGGTCCTGATCCCAAACAAGATCTTAAAACAGTTCAAATGATTCGGGAAATTATAGGTGATGAGTTGGATTTTCGTGTGGATCTAAACCAGGCATATAGCGTGAGTACAGCTATACGGACGTTAAAGGAAATGGAAAAATTTCGTTTAGAGATGATTGAGCAACCAGTTCTTGAATGGGATATTGATGGGATGGCTAAAGTAGCAGATGCAATTGATACACCAATACTGGCAGATGAACCGATCCACTCTCCTCATGATGCGTTAAATGTTATCAAAAAAGGGGCAGCTGATATAATCATTGTGAAACCTATGGAAGGGGGAATTTTAAAGGCAAGAAATATTGCTGCTGTTGCAAGAGCAGGTAATATTCCTTGTTTAGTAGGTAGTACAGGAGAAAGTTTTGTAGGTTTTCTTGCACAGCTACACTTTGCTGCTGCTACTCCAAATATGGTTTATCCTAATGATGTATACGGAGTCCCAGGAGAAGTTCCATGGTTAACAGAGACGATTTTAACTGAATTACCAGAGTTTAAAGATGGGAATTACATTGTTCCTGAAAAACCAGGATGGGGTATTGAAATTGATGAAGAGAAGATGATGAAAAACCTACTTCCTGTATGACAAATCTTTAAAAACATAACAAACATATAAAGAAAAGATAGGAAGGAGGTGAATTTTTAAATAAAGATAAAAATTTAATTTTAAAAATTAGGGGGTGTAAAAATGAAGAAACTTTTTATTTTATCCGGTTTTATAACTTTTATCTTTTTGTTTTCTGTTTCAGGGTATGCAGGTAAGGTTTGTCTTGAAAAAGGAATCGATATTCCAACTGCAAAATATGTGATGAAGATTGGTTTTGCAACACCACCTTCTCTTGCAGGTTTTAGAGGTTGTTATGATTTTGAAGAGGAAGTAGAAGCACGCAGTCATGGATTAATTGATGTTAAGATATACCCGAGTGCTCAGCTCGGAGGAAATCTCCAAATATTACGAAAAGCTCAGGCAGGAATTATACAAGGGGCAGTAAATGGTGCACCTGTTACAGCTAATTTGGCAAAATCAGTTCATAATATTTTGAATTTTCCATTTCTGTTTGATACATGGGCTAAGGTTGATAAATTTGTTAATAGTGATTTAATTAAACCAGTTTATCATTCGCTTGATCATGTTGGGCTAACTATCCTTGGTATTTGTTCTTTTGAATCTATTGATTTTTTAGCTAAAAAAC
>Ga0164318_10003417_pt1 | contig 15030 bp, 13 predicted proteins | sample GuaBasSedimGuay9_FD_113734 | JGI IMG/M metagenome (GOLD analysis project Ga0164318, IMG submission 113734) | Subseafloor sediment microbial communities from Guaymas Basin, Gulf of California, Mexico - Guay9, Core 4571-4, 0-3 cm | ecosystem: Environmental > Aquatic > Marine > Hydrothermal vents...
ACGTTAAAAAGCCTTTCAGAGTCAAGAGCAGTGATCATTATGGGAACAAAGATCAATGATGATTCACCTACTGTGAAGTATCATATCAATATGGCAAGTAAATGGCATAGTGCAAGAGTTGCCTACATGCATCCGTTGGAAGACCCTGAAATTCAAAACATTGTGACACAGTTCATTAAGTATGAAGCAGGATCAGAAGAGGGTGCAGCTGCCTTGTTGGCAGATACTTTACTAAAAGATATAGAACTCCCTAAAGCCATAAGAGAATTTATGAATGATCTTGACATCGGTAATCTGTCTGCAGAGAGTAACATCGGAGAAGAGGAGCTTGAAGCACTTCGTAAATCGTTGATCAAAAAATCAGGTTTCTCTCTGGTTGTAGGAGCTGATCTTTATGCACACCCAAGAGCGGCACAGATAGCGAAACTTGTAGCATTGCTTGAGCAGTATGCAGGATTTAATGTCATCTGTGTACCTCCGCCAGGAAATGCTATGGGTATTTCACTGATCTGTGATCTTGACGATGTAATTGAGGGTAAAACAGTGGGTTATAATACTTCTGCTGACTTTACGCTTTCTGCACTTGGAGACGGAGATCTTGATATGCCGGCGATGAATCAGCAGGAAGGTACATTGACCACTGTGGATAAACGTGTGGTTCCTATGAATGTAGCCGTTGAATATGGTGGGTATGTTCTGAATGATATCGCCAATGATTTGGGATTAAATGCAGAACATACTATTGATTATACTTCTGAGTTGCCGCAAAACAGAGGCTTTGAAGCGATTGAATTTGATGATCTCCCAAACTATTTTGATGCAGTAGGAAATGAGAATAGAGGATATCTTTTAAAGGCGCAAAAAGTTTCTGTCAGTAGGAAACTTGAAGAAGTAGAAGAGATGGATGGTTTTGACGGAGCAGTTATTTATAGCTGTAATCCCACAGAACAGTTTTCACCTTTTACGGCAAAGTCGAAACATTTACATGACGAAGCAGTGCTTTTAGGTTCTGGACAGTTTGCTGTGGTGACCAAATTAAAAGATGGAGAGAAGATCACATTTGTACAAGATGGAGTAAAGTTCGATCGTGTGTTTAAGATCGATACAACTATGAAAGGAACCATTGCAGTCAACCCTACATTTGATATGGGATTAAGTACTGCTCTGTTATCCTCTTATAGATTTAGCAGGTTAGATTTTGAAAGGGTAGGAAGTTAATATGAGCATAGTCAATATTAAGATTGATGGCAAAGACTTTGCAGTAAAAGAGGGTGAATATATTCTCAATGCTGCACGTGCCAATGATGTTTTTATTCCGGCAATTTGTTATTTGACAAGATGTTCGCCAACACTGGCGTGTCGTCTCTGTCTTGTAGAAGCGGATGGAAAACAGGTATATGCATGTAATGCAAAAGTCAAAGAGGGTATGGAGATCAGCGTTGATACTCCAAATATTCTTGAAGAGCGTCGTGCGATCATGGAAGTGTATGATGTCAATCATCCGCTTCAGTGTGGTGTATGTGACAAGAGTGGTGAGTGTGAACTGCAGAACTATACGCTTGAACTGGGTGTAGATTCGCAGTCATACATGATCCCTGATACAAAAAGAGAAACGATCAACTGGTCTTCAGTTCTGCATTATGATGCGGGTCTTTGTATAGTTTGTGAAAGATGTACCACTGTCTGTAAAGATATGATAGGTGATGCAGCGATCAGCACAGCTAAAAGAGGTGGAGAACCACTGGATAAAGCATTTAAGGAGACTATGCCTAAAGATGCCTATGCCATGTGGAATAAACTTCAAAAATCTGTGATCGCACCAAGTAACGGTACAGAATTTACAAACTGTTCTGACTGTGGTGAATGTACTGCTGTTTGTCCTGTGGGTGCATTGACAGGTAGAGACTTCCAGTATACATCTAATGCCTGGGACCTCAAACGTACACCGGCAACCTGTGCACACTGTTCTTCCGGATGTCAGATCTATTATGAAACGAAACCTGCTTCTATATCGGACAGAGATGAAAAGATCTTCCGTGTCAGCAATGAATGGAACTATGTGTCTCTTTGTGGTGCAGGACGTTACGGGTATGACTTTGAGAACAGAGTGGATGGCAAAAATGAAGAAGCATTCACTGCTGCGATCGAAGCCTTTAAAAAAGCGGATGTCATCAGATTCAACTCTGTTATCAGTAATGAGGAAGCACTTATGCTTCAAACACTCAAAGAAAAAATGGGTATTAAACTCATCAACCCTGATGCAAGGGCATTCCAGAAATTTCTAAATGCTTACTCTGGTGTATCTGGACAATCTTTGTACTCTTTGGATTTCAAAGAAGTGATGGCAACGGATTTTGTAATGTCTGTGGGTGCTTCATTGAGAAAAGACAACCCGAATGCACGTTACGCTTTCAACAATGTTCAAAAGCTGAACAAAGGTGCCGGAATGTACTTCCACCCTGTAGGCGATAATCTTGTCCCTACTTTCGGTAAGAATGTTGAACTCTTTACACATAAAGTAGGACTGGAAGAAGCAGCACTCTATTTGATCATTGATCTTTTTGCAGATAAAGAACAATTGCCTGAAGATGTTAAAACATATATTGACAGCTTCAAATCTTCTGCGACTAAAACAGTGAAAGAAAAAGTCATGAAAGATGTGACTGAAACTGTGATAGATGAAGAGACAGGTGAAAGTAAAGAAGTGACCAAGAAAGTTCCTGAAATGGTTGAAAAAGAGATCACTGTTGAAAAGAATGGACTGGTTGAACTTCTTGGTAAAGATGCAGATGCTTTTGCTGAAACTTTTGAAAAGATGATGAAAAAGAAAGAGACTTTCTCTCTCATAGTCGGTGAAGATCTTTATTTCCATGAAAAAGCGGAAAATATTGCAAAACTGATAGCGCTTCTGGAAAAAACATCTCCTGTGTGTGTTGCAATGATCCCACCTAAGACAAACTCTTTGGGTGTGGCACTTATTTGTGATCTTGATGATGATGCAAGTGGATATACGGTAGCATATAATGAGAATGGAGACTTTAGACTCTCTGCACTTGGAGACGGTGACTTGGATATGCCTGCAATGAACCAGCAGGAAGGTACATTGACGAACATGCATAAGAGAGTCACACCGACCAATGCGGCATTGGAGTATAAAGGGTATGAACTGAATGACCTTATGAAAGTACTTGTTGATGCACCGGATGAAACGATCGACTGGACAGTGGAACTTCCGAAAGAAAAAGGTTTCCAGGCTGTAGAATTTGACAGCTTGCCAAACGGTTATCTTAACGACGGCACAGAGAACAGAGGGTATGCACTCAGCACTAAGAAAAAAAGAGCCAAAGTGCTTAAAGTAGATAAGATCGATGAAAGCTCAGTATTGGATGGAGAGATCGTTTACAGATGTAACCCTCAGAGACAATTCAATGACTTCTCAGACAAAGCACATGAGATCTTTGAATCATTCGGTCTGTATGCAAGTCCTGCAAAAGCAGAAGCACTTGGAGAGAAAGTAGAAATATCATTTGAAACTAAAAGCATTACAGTCTCTGTGATCGCGGATGAAAGAATGGAAGGTGACATCGTTGCCCTTGCAGATTTCAAAAGTGCAGAAGATGTTTATGGTCTCTTTGATGGATCAAGATACAAAACAGTAACAATGAGAAAGGTGTAATATGGAAATAGTAACATATACAACAGTCGAAACATTTGTACAGCATATACCGGAAGTGACGGCAGCAGGTGTGATCATCAAAGCCATCATTATTTTGGCAGTCATCTCTGCTATTGCCGGTTTTGGTACATTTATTGAAAGAAAAGTACTTGCATTTATGCAAAGAAGATTAGGACCTATGCACGTAGGACCCTATGGTCTATTGCAGCTTGTAGCAGATGGTATTAAACTTTTTACCAAAGAAGACATTGTGCCTCAAAATGCCAATCCTTTCATATTTAAGATTGCACCGGTCATTACTGCGGCAACAGCATTTATTGCTTTGGCAGCAGTGCCTGTTTTCCCTGACTTCACGATCCCGGATTGGATCCCTTTACTTGGTGGTGTGTTTGTACCGTCCATAGCAGCAGATGTGAATATTGGAATTCTTTTTGTATTGGGTATGATGGCTGCGGGTCTTTACGGTCCGTTACTGGCTGGTATGTCTCAGGCAAACAAATGGGGTATCATCGGTTCAGCCAGAACAGCTGTACAGTTCCTCTCTTACGAAGTGGTTACGGGACTTTCTATTTTGGCACCTATCATGTTGGTAGGTTCATTGTCTTTTGTTGACTTTAATGAGTACCAGTCAGGAGGGGTCGGTTCATGGCTTATCTGGCAGCAGCCTGTAGCATTTGTGCTTTTCCTTATTGCCGGATTTGCAGAGACTAACAGAACACCGTTTGACCTTCTTGAACATGAAGCTGAAGTTGTTTCTGGTTATGCCACAGAGTATTCAGGAATGAGATGGGGTATGTTCTTCATCGGAGAGTATGCAAACATGATCACTGTATCGATCATTGCAGCAGTGGTTTTCCTTGGTGGATACAGTGTTGAGGGAATTGGTTGGCTGACGATCATTCTTAAAGTTGCATTCTTCTTCTTTTTAATGTTATGGGTAAGAGCATCTTGGCCGCATATTAGACCAGATCAGTTGATGTGGTTGTGTTGGAAAGTTTTAATGCCTCTGGCAGTGGTCAATATTGTGATCACTGGTATAGTAATGATGGTGTAAGGAGAAAATATGGGTTTAGAACAATTTAAAAATAGAAATGTAGGTACACAAAACTACAAAATGCTTGATCTTGGTGAATCTCCTAAAACAGGAATGGCTCAGTTCAGTCAAGTAGTATCCAGAGCACTGAAAGGTGAGCTTTTTGTAGGTCTTTGGGTCACCATAAGAGAGATGGGTGGTACACTGTTCGGTAATAAATTGCATACGATCAAATATCCATTTGAGAAGTTGCCAATTTCACCAAGATACAGAGCGATCCATGATATGCTCAGACTTCTTGAAAGTGGACATTACAGATGTATCGGATGTGGACTTTGTGAAAAGATCTGTATCTCCAACTGTATCACAATGGATACACGTTATGATGAGAATCAGCGTAAAGAGGTGAGTGAATATACGATCAACTTCGGACGTTGTATCTTCTGTGGTTACTGTGCAGAAGTGTGTCCTGAACTTGCGATCGTACACGGTCAAAGGTATGAAACAGCTTCAGAGCAGAGAGCATCTTTCTCTCTCTTCGAAGATATGCTGACACCGATCGACAAGCTTAACTTACAACAAGAGTACGACGGATTTGGTGCAGTGTCACCAAATGCAGATGACAATATTAAACAAACGCCGTTGGCGTATTAGGAGGAGAGAATATGTATGAAGTAATAGCCTTTTACCTATTTTCAGTTTTGACAATAGGACTTTTTCTCGTGACTGTCATGAGTAAAAATGTACTCTATGCAATGACATCACTTGCTTCTGGAATGGTACTGATAGCAGGATTTTTCTTTGTCCTAGGTGCAGACTTCCTTGGTGTGGTTCAACTCATTGTGTATGTAGGTGCTGTCATGGCACTTTACTCATTTGCAATGATGTTCTTTGATGCAACCAGAGACATTAAAGAGAAAAATACAAGCTCAGCCTTGGTATTTTTACTTGGGGGACTGTCAGCACTTGTTTTGGTATTGATATTTGCAGCACCGATCCACTCTGATGCGATCCAGGCACTCTACCCTATGCATGAAGGTGTAGGTAATGCACAAGATGTAGGTATTGTACTTTTCACGAAGTATCTTGTACCGTTTGAAGTCGCAGCAGTGATGCTTCTTGTTGCAATGATCGCAGGGATCTTGCTTGCCGGTAAAAAAATGGATGACTCTCTTACTGAAGACCTCGGTGCAGATGATGAAATCTTGATACAAAAGGATGAAAAATGATAGGTTTAACACATTATCTTATCGTCTCAGCGATCATTTTCTCAATAGGATTGGTCGGTGTACTAAGAAGAAGAAATCTACTCATGCTTTTCTTCGCAACAGAGGTTATGCTTAATGCAGTTAATATTGCATTTGCAGCGATCTCACACTATTACAATGATCTGACCGGTCAAATGTTTGCTTTCTTCATTATTGCTATCGCAGCATCTGAAGTGGCAGTAGGACTTGGTCTTCTGATCGTGTTGTACAAAAAATATGGTAGTCTCGATCTTGATGATCTAGCAAATATGAAGGGGTAATGATGGAAAATTTTGTATATATAGCACTCTTTGCTCCGTTTGCAAGCTCAATGTTTGCAGCACTGTTCGGGATGAGTCCAAAACAGACATTTGTAGGTGTCATAGCATCACTGCTTCTCTTTACTTCATTTTTGGCATCAGCATCACTTGCGTTCTATATTTGGACGACAGGTCAGACTATACATGTTACAATGATGGAGTGGATCTCAGCAGGTGATCTGACTATACCGTTTGGTTTTCTTGTTGATCAGGTTTCGGTAACAATGATGACTGTGGTTACTTTGGTTTCCACAGTGGTTCATATCTACTCTATCGGGTATATGGATCATGACAAGAGTTTTAACAGATTCTTCTCTTATCTTTCGGCTTTTGTTTTCTCTATGATGATCCTTGTAATGTCAGATAACTTTGCAGGTCTCTTTATTGGTTGGGAAGGTGTTGGTGTCTGTTCTTGGTTACTTATCGGTTTCTGGTATCACAAAGCAGATGTTTCAAGAGAAGAAAATCCTTCTATCTCGCCATCATGGGCAGCAAATGAAGCATTTATTGTAAATCGTATTGCTGACCTTGGTATGCTGGTTGGTCTTTTTATCATTTACTGGAATGTAGGAAGCTTGCAATATGATGTTGTTTTTGCGACACTCCCAGACTTGAGTGGCTCGGTACTCAATGCAGCAGCAATTGCATTGTTCATCGGTGCTATGGGTAAATCAGCACAGTTCCCGTTACATACTTGGTTGACAGATGCAATGGAGGGACCTACACCGGTTTCTGCATTGATCCACGCAGCAACGATGGTAACCGCAGGTGTATTCCTGGTGATCAGAGCAAACCCTCTTTTTTCAGTAACACCTGAAGTATCATATTTCATTGCAGCATTGGGTACTTTTGTAGCATTCTTTGCAGCTTCTATGGCACTTGTTAACAGAGATTTGAAAAGAATTATTGCATTCTCTACACTCTCTCAGTTAGGGTATATGTTTGCAGCAGCAGGACTTGGTGCATATTGGATCGCACTTTTCCACCTTGCAGCACATGCATTCTTTAAAGCACTTCTTTTCCTAGGTGCAGGTAACGTCATGCACGCAATGGATGGTGAGCTTGACATCTTTAAGATGGGTGGATTGAAAAAACCAATGAGATGGACCTATCTTTATATGGGTCTGGCTTCATTGGCACTTGCAGGTATTCCGTTCTTTGCAGGTTTCTTCTCAAAAGATGCCATCATAGAGACGGCATGGAATGAAGGTACGATCGTACTGTGGGCTATCTTGGTAGTAACTGCCGGAATGACAGCATTCTACAGTTTCAGACAGGTATTCCTGACCTTCCACGGTAAAGCAAGATATGATGAGTCCTCTTTACATCCACATGAGATGTACAAGTTTGTATTGATCGCGATGTCTCCATTGGCAATATTGGCAGTAGTAGCAGGTTTTGGAATGAGTGGTTTCGAACATTTTATTACAAAACTGCTTCCTGACTATCACATGTCTGAACATACACATCACATTGCATGGATACTCGGATTGGTTGTTCTTGTGTTTGCTGTAGGCGGTATTGTGTTAGCGTATAAAAAATATGCAAATGGGCTTAAGAGAGATGAAAAGTGTGAAAACAGCTTTATCTATAAATTGTTGGCAAACCAGTATTATATTCCTCAGCTTTATGAAGAAGTAATTACTAAGCCATATGCAATGCTCTCAGAGCACATGTGGAAAGATATAGATATGAAGATAGTAGATACCACGGTTGACGGAATTGCAAAATTCCTTTATAAGAGTGGTGATGGTACGAGAAAAATGCAAACAGGTAACCTTTCAAACTATCTAAATTGGATGGCTGTTGGTTCAGTATTACTTCTAGTGGTCGCAGCTATTTCTGCGATGTTCGTGTAAGGGGTCGAGATGGATAATATTTTAAGTATATTAGTATTTTTTCCGGCAATCGCAGGATTGTTGGGATTTGTTGTAAATAAAGAGAGTGCAAGAGCATACGGTATTACTGTAGCAGCGATAGAATTCTTTTTATCTTTATGGTTATGGTTCAGTTTTGATGCTTCCAATGCAGGGATGCAGTTTGTAGAAATAATCCCATTGATCCCTGATTTCGGTGTGGGGTATTACCTTGGGGTAGATGGTATTTCTCTGTTCATCATTATACTGGCAACATTGATGACGCTGATCGGTATGGTGAGTATGAACATTGCAAAAAATGTCAAAAATATGATCATTACGCTTCTTTTCCTTGAAATGACAATGGTAGGTGTATTTGTTTCACTTGATGCGATCATTTTTTATGTATTCTGGGAACTTTCACTTGTACCAATGCTCTATATCATTGGTGCATGGGGAGGACCTTTAAGAATCTATGCATCGATAAAGTTCTTCCTCTATACCTTTACGGGGTCATTGATCATGCTGGTAGGTATGCTGTTTGTAGCGTATGTCTATCATAATCTTACAGGTGTATGGTCATTTGCGATCACGGACTGGTACACATTGGTACTTCCGGTTGACTATCAGTTATGGCTCTTTGCAGCATTCTTTGTTGGTTTTGCCATTAAAGTACCAATGTTTCCATTTCATACCTGGTTGCCTTATGCTCACGGGCAGGCACCGACTATCGGTTCTGTGATACTGGCAGCGGTACTCCTTAAAATGGGTACCTATGGATTTGTAAGATTTTCACTTCCAATGTTCCCTGATGCATCAGTCATGGCTATTACACCTATCGCAGTACTTGCGATCATTATGATAATCTATACAGCGATGGTAGCGTATGCACAAAAAGATATGAAACAGGTAATTGCTTATTCATCTGTATCACACATGGGTATCATTATGCTTGGTATTTTTGCAATGAATGCAGAAGGTATTTCAGGTTCTGTTTTCCAAATGCTGTCTCACGGTATTGTCTCGGGTGCACTGTTCATGCTTGTTGGTGTGATCTATGACAGAAGACATACAAAGTTAATGTCAGAGTTTGGTGGATTGGCGTCAGTGATGCCAAAGTATGCAGTGATCTTTGGAGTGATGTTAATGGCTTCAGTCGGATTGCCGTTGACCATCGGTTTTGTTGGTGAATTCCTTGTTCTTCTTGGATTCTACCAAGTGTCTCCGATCATGACAATCCTGGCAGGTACATCTATCATTATAGGTGCTATCTATATGTTGTCACTCTTTAAACAGTCTTTCTTTGGTCCTGTGACCAATGAAGCGAACAAAACACTGAAAGATCTTGATGCCAAGGAGACAATGTCTCTTCTTCCATTGGTTGCCATTGTAATATGGTTGGGTATCTACCCTAAACCGGTGCTTGAGCCAATTGACAATTCAGTCAAAGCTATGTTGTCATTCATGGATGAAAAGGCCATTACAGTTGAGGCAAAAGATATGATAAGAACAGCCAAAACAAAAATCATAATAGAGGAGGTTAAGTAATGTTACAACCTATAAATGTAAGTTTGGAAAGTCTTAATCTCATTACGTTGGCACCAATGCTTATTGTAATTGCCGGCGCATTGATAATTTTAGTGTTGGACCTGATCAATGACAAACTACATAAGTCTCTTTATGTTATGTTGACACTTTTGGTTCTTTTTGTAGATTTTGGTGCCGTTCTGGGACTCAATGTCAATGAGCGTGGTTTTTTTGATGTTATGCTGATCGATGGTATATCCATCGTTTCTCAATTGTTGATCATCGTAGGTTCTATGATCTTTACCCCATTGGCATTGACTTCAAAAAGATTTCATGAGTATTCATACCCTGAATTCTTTGCCATGTTCCTTTTTATGGTAGCCGGATTTCAGTTCATGGTTACATCAGATAACCTTATTCTCATCTTTGTTGGTATTGAAACAGCCTCATTGGCACTCTACACACTAATTGCCCTGCATAACAGAGCCAACTCTTATGAGGCGGCGGTGAAGTACTTTACAATGGGTGCCCTGGCAGCAGCATTCTATGCTATGGGATCTGCAGCGATCTATGCATTGACAGGATCAGTAGAACTTTATAAGGTTGCAGAGATCTTGTCTTTACGTTTAGGTGAAACTGGCATCATGATCACCATATTTGGTGCATCAATGCTGCTTCTTGTCGCTTTTGCATTTAAGCTTTCACTCTTCCCGTTCCATACATGGGCACCGGATGTCTATGAAGGTGCCTCTGCTCCATTGGCAGGATATATGTCTATCGTACCTAAGATTGCAGCGATTGTTGTTGCCATCAGAATTTTCGGTATGTATATAGATCTTGGCGTTGAGTGGGTAAGAATAATTCTTATGGTATTGGCTGTACTTACAATGACTCTTGCCAATATTATGGCGCTGGTTCAGGAAGATGTTAAACGTATGCTTGCATACTCCTCCATTTCTCATGCAGGTTTTGTTATGGCAGCATTGGCATTAAGTACTACAGAGGGTACAACAGGTATTTTCCTTTATTATGCACTCTTCATGTTCACAAACCTTGGTGCGTTCTCAATGTTATGGATCTCAAGACACAAGAACAGAAGATTTAACCAAAGATATGATCATCCTTATGAGAAGTTTTCAGGATTTATACATATCATGCCAGTTGGTGCAGTGATCATGGCATTGTTTATGTTATCACTCGCTGGGGTACCTCCATTCTCTATATTTTGGGGTAAGATCTATATTATGCAGGCGGCAGTAAATTCAGGGTATGTATGGTTGGCAATTGTTATGGGTCTTAACTCTGCAATTGCTGCATATTATTACTTGAAGCTTATTGTATATATGTTCCTGAAAGATCCTGTAAAAGATGTAGATACTGTATACTATAACCTGTCCAAGCCTCTTATGGCAGTTATAGGTTTAGCAACAGTTGCAACAATAGGAGCGATCTTCTATGTGCAACCGTTGGTTTCTTACTTATACTATATGATATCTGCTTCGGGGTATTAATTCGTTATGATATTTGGTGTTGTCAGGAGACAACACCAATTATCCCAATAAAATCTTCTCTAAATCCTCAACACTCCCTCTAACAACATCATCAAACTGAGAATTATTAAATGTTCTTTGTCGTTTTGCAAGCCGTGCTGTATTGATCGTGATTTTCTCTACCATTTCATTTTCAGTATAGATACCATCAAGGTATGCCAAAGTCTCTTTGATCCCTATAGCTTTCATACAGTTTGGACTGCGTGAGTATTTTTTCTCCAACATCACAATCTCATCTATAAGACCGGCATTAACCATGATCTTTGTTCTTAGCGCAATACGTTCACGTAAGATATTTCTATCCCATTCTATCTGGTAGATCGGTAAATCATCTTGAATTGTCGGTAATGGCGGATTTGCTTTGAAATAGACTGAAGGAGTGGTACCCGTCTCCAAATAAATATCTAATGCTTTTTCTATTCGGTAACTGTCATTATTTTCAATTTTTGACATATATGCAGGATCTAAACTGTTCAAAAGTGCATGGGCATTTGGCAGATCAAGTAAGTGTTCTGCTGTTTCTCTTTTTGTACTTTCAGATATGGTCGGCAGATTACTCACACCCTCGATCAACATCTTCAGGTAAAAACTTGTACCGCCTACAATGACCAGTGCTTTGTCTTCTTGCAGGCATTTTTGATAAACCTCATGATATAGTGCTATAAATGTGGTTACATCAAATATTTCATTGGGATAGATAACATCAATACCAAAATGCGTAACCCCTTCTCTCTCTTCCTGTGCAGGTTTTGCAGAGACTATATCTATCTCTTTGTAAATAGAAAGAGAATCAAGTGAGAGAATATGTGCATCTATCACTTTTGCGGCTTTTACAGCAAGAGAGGTTTTCCCTGATGCTGTAGAACCAATGATCGCGAGTTGTTTAACTTTTTTATGATTCGGCATTTAGTGCCTCACTGCATTGAATTGTAATTCTTATCATACCGATATGATAACAAGATAGTGTTAAGGGTTAAGTGCTAAGAGGGTAAAATAGTGCATGAATTTATTTGACAAAGACAATCATTTTAATATTGCAAACCTTATTACTTTTGGAAATATCGCTGCGGGTTTGATAGCCATACATTTTATTGTGCATGGAGATTTTTTTACTGCAATTATTTTGGCATGGATAGCAGGTGCACTTGATATTGCAGATGGCAAAGTAGCAAGAAAATACAATCTCTCTACAGAATTCGGGATCCAGGTTGACAGTTTTGCAGATTTCATCTCTTTTGTGATCATGCCTTCTTTTTTACTATACTATGCTATTACAGCAAACAGTAACGGTACTGCACAGTTGATCCTGGGAGTGGTGTTTATTTTTTATATCATTTCCGGTTTGAGACGTCTGATAGAGTTTAACATAAATGCGGAAGAGGGTGAAGCTGCAAAATATTTTGTAGGTGTACCAACACCGCTTGGTGCTATACTGTTATGGTTACTCTACCTGCTTTTTTCTTATAACCTGGTGGCTTATCCTTATGTGATAGGTGCTTTGGTTTTGGTGATCGCCTGGTCACTAAATAGTAAATTGAAAATAAAACATCCATAAAAAATTAAAAAGTAGAAATTAAAAAGTGAATGATATAAAAAAGAAATTAGCTGATTTTTCAGAATTGGTGATGTTTAAACATTCGGTATTTTCTCTGCCGTTTATCTTTATTGCCATGTTGGTGGCTTCTTATTTGGATACAGGTTCGGGTTGGTTTGGATGGAAATTGCTTTTTCTCGGTACCTTTGCTGCTGTCACTGCAAGAAATTTTGCTATGGGAGTCAACAGATATCTTGATAGAGATATTGATATACTAAATCCACGAACAAAAGGACGTCCTTCTGTAGACGGACGGGTAAGCAATGCCCAGATGCTTGGATTTATTGTTGTCAATGCCATTCTTTTTGTGGCAGTGGCTTACTATGTAAATGCACTTGCTTTTAAACTCTCTCTCCCCATACTGTTAGTGCTTGCCGCCTATACTGTCTTTAAACGTTTTTCAGCAGCAGCGCATCTCATATTGGGTATCAGTCTTGGTTTAGCACCTCTTGCAGGTGTAGTTGCTGTCTCAGGGGAGATAACGATCTGGTCTCTTTACCTTGCTGCAGGTGTCATGTTCTGGGTAGCAGGATTTGATCTTCTTTACTCTCTGCAGGACATAGAATTTGACAAAGCAAACAACTTACATTCTGTCCCTTCTCGTTTTGGTGCCAAAAATACCATGCGTATTGCAAAAGTCTTTCATCTGTTAACGGTGATCTTATGGACACTTTTTGTTGTGAAAGCAAACTTGGGGATATGGGCAGAGCTATCGGTATTGTTCGCAGCATTGATGTTGGCGTATGAACATTATATTGTAAACAAAGACTTTACAAAAATAGATAAAGCTTTTTTTACAGTAAATGGCTATTTGGGCTTTGTGTTTTTAATTTTTATAATATTGGAGGTTCTATGATATATTTACAGATTTTAATGGGTGCTTTTGTTGTCTCCGTGTTGTTGCTTATAGGTATGTTTTTTAAAAATAGAACTTTAAAAAAAGAGATCAGAGTACTACAGGAAGTCATTGAACTGAAAGATACCACTATTTCCAACTTTGAAGCATCAAGAGTTGCGGTCAAAGATGTTATAGAGAATCTCTCTTCTCATGACGAAGTGATGAAGCTTGTGGAGGCAGGAGAAAGCAGAGCTGAGATTTCAGAAAAACTTGCTATCCCTGTCAATAAAATAGAACTTATCATCAAGTTTGACAAGATCAAAAAAGAAAAACATCTCTAATGCAAAGTTGGGAAGCACTTCTTCATGAAGCCTACAGTGCAATGGATGTCGATTATCGTAACTTCCTGGAAAACGACAAGAGTTATTTCCCTTCTTCATCAGACTATTTCAATGCATTTAAAACACTGCCTCGATCAAAAGTAAAATACATTCTTTTTGGACAAGATCCCTACCCAAGAGAGCAAAGTGCGGGAGGCTATGCCTTCATAGATGAAAAAGTAGAAACATTGTTCAGTGATACTGGTTTAAGTAAAGAAGTCAATCGTGCCACCTCCTTAAGAAACTTTATAAAAATGGCTCTGCTGGCAAGAGGTGACCTTACAAAAGAAGATACTTCACAAGAAGCCATAAGCAAGATAGACAAACAGCCCCTCATTAATTCCATAGAAGCATTACGTTTCAATTTTGAAAAGAATGGTGTACTGCTTCTGAACACAGCATTGATCTTTACAGATAAAAGATCTTCAACAAAACATGTCAACGCATGGAGACCTTTTATTGAAATTCTCTTAAAAGGGCTGGAAGACGATGCACCTGCACTTATCTTGTTTGGTACACATGCAAAAGAGTTAAAGAAAAAACTTTCTCTTGAAACATTTGAAACGATTGAAATGGAGCATCCCTACAATCATACCTTTATTAACAATGAAAAAGCACTTGAGTTGTTTGGAAGTATGCGACTACTTGAAAAATAAAGTATATTTAGGTACAATTGCGCTCTAAATATCGCTACTACATTTTAAATGTGCACTCTTAGCTCAGCTGGATAGAGCATCGGTTTGCGGTACCGAAGGTCACAGGTTCGAATCCTGTAGGGTGTACCACTTCATCTTATTTGTATCCATCTTTCACTTGTTTAAACTTGATGTACCTGATGTACGCCTCCTTTAAAGCAAGCAAAATCTGAACACAACTAAGATGAAGCAAGCTTTCTTTTAACAATTATAATTAAGACTTATTTACTCTCATTAATCTTTTGTACATAAAATAACAGTTTATATCCTAAAATATGTCTAAAATTAAATTAAATTGCCTAAAAAAGCATCAA
>Ga0164318_10003418_pt1 | contig 15028 bp, 7 predicted proteins | sample GuaBasSedimGuay9_FD_113734 | JGI IMG/M metagenome (GOLD analysis project Ga0164318, IMG submission 113734) | Subseafloor sediment microbial communities from Guaymas Basin, Gulf of California, Mexico - Guay9, Core 4571-4, 0-3 cm | ecosystem: Environmental > Aquatic > Marine > Hydrothermal vents >...
CAGGCATCAAAAACCCTCCTGGCTATCCAGCTCAAGAACCGGGGTGACGAGATCTCCGAATCTGAAAAGGCTGCCCTTTTGCACGAGATCAAGGAGCGCTACTGGGCCGCAGCACAGCCCAGGTATGCTGCTGCCCGGCAGTGGTTTGACGAAATCATCGACCCCAGGGAGACCAGAGCCATTATCTCAAGGAGTATTCAGGCCGCGGCCCACCAGGCCCGGATTGAAGACTTCAAGGTCGGCGTTCTGCAGACGTAACCCGGCGGGTTGCTATCAGCTTGGGCGTTTGCAAAGACGAGCTCAACGCCACGAAGAGAGGAAAATAGCCACAAAAAGGCACAAAAAGGGACGAAGAGAAACACATCTGAGGCAAAGCGGTTGGTCATAATTCTTTATAAAGAAATAGGTTAACTTCTTCTCATTTCCTTTTTTGTGCATTTTTGTGCATTTTTGTGGCTACTCTTCTTGTAGCTTTTTGCAAGAGGCTGAGCTGAGAGCTGAAAGCACTCACCACGCAACCCGCGGTGGCACTTTCCGTATTGATGGCAGTAGTAACCTGTATGAGGGACGTGGCACATCAAGGGAACGAATGTTGAGTTTTGACCAGAAGGGAACCGGGGCATGAGAACGGGCCGCAGCAGGGGCACCCGATGGATGCGGTCCTGCGTCCTGATCGGACTGGCGATCATGACGCTCTATCCACTGTGCGCCACTGCCGAATCATGCAAGCCAAAAGTTAAAGATCTCCCGGAACACTGGCGGGTTTGGATCGAGGACGAAGTTTTCCCGCTGATCTCGAAGGAACAGAAAGAGGCATTTCTCCAACTGCAGACCGAGGCTCAGCGCAAAGTGTTCTCGGAGCGATTATGGGTACTTTGGGGACGGCAGACCGGTTACGGTATTCGTTTCAGATATATGTATCAACAGCGGCTGGCCCTCGCCCGGGAGTTGTTCAGGAACATGAACAACGATCGCGCCCGGATTCTCCTGATTCATGGGCCACCGGATTTCGAGCTGATGTCACGGTGCGACGAGATTTTTCACCCCTTGGATATTTGGGGATGGGAGTACATCGAAGGATTGGGCGAGGATGTGGCCGTGGTTTTCTACAGGCCCGACGGTATTGGCTACTTCAGAATGTGGGACACCTTCGACGGCAATAGTGCGCTCTACACATCGAGGGCCTGGGAGGAGTTGATGCTTGGAGGCGCCAGTGGCATGAACCGGCCGGAGTATCGTTGCGGCGACGGTGATCAGATTCTCAGTTGGATCAACCGAGCGGCGCGCTGGTCCAGAGATCCCTTGTTCATACAGGCGATGTACCACCTGCCTACCAACGAAAATGCAGGGCCGGAATCGTCATCACAGCGGTTCATGGATTTCTCGGCACTTGCCATGGATGATGATGTCGTCGACATGGACTTCTCTCTCAAGGAGGCGGAAAGGGGACTCGAGGGTGGGAAGATCCGGATGGGTTTTGACCTTGAGGTTCCAACAGCTCTTCTGAGTACTACCGAGGTTGGTGACATTGAAGTTGTCCAGATAGACGTGGTGGGCGAGATTTCCTCGGAAGATCGGATGATTGATCGCTTTCGCTACCTTTTCTCAGTACCTGCAGCGGGGGACCGACTGGTCCTGTTGATCGAACGCTTCATCAGACCCGGAGACTATCTGGTCCGGCTCAAGATCGAAGACGTGCATTCGGCTCACGCCGGAATTCTGGAAGAGACTTTCAACGCCGATCTCAAAATTGCCGAGGCTGCCAGGGCTGCGGCTACCGAACGGAGACAGCGGCTGGTCCAACATTTGAAAGTTGAAGAACCCGAAGACGAACCGATTCTGACCCTGGTGGGGCCACAGGGAGAGGCAATCAGTGGCATCCAGAGGTTCGAGGCGGTGACCCGTCGGGATGTTGCTCGCGTTCGTTTTTTGGTCAACGGACGAGAGATTCTCACCAAGAACAAGGCGCCATTCGACGTGGACCTGGACTTGGGCCCTTTGCCCCGGTTGACTACCATCACCGTTATTGGGCTTGATCGTAAGGGTCAGGAAATGGCCCGGGCAGAAAATGTCCTCAATGTCGGCCGGGAACGGTTCTTCCTGCATCTCCAATCGGTATCCGCTGCGGACGTCAACGGTCGGAAGATGAAGGTCAAGGTCGATATGAACACTCCGTCGGACGCACTGCTGGAGAGACTTGAAATCTCCTGGAACGACCGTCTCTTGACGACGCTCTATCAGGAGCCCTTCGAAGCCTGGGTCGAAATCGGCGCGGGCCCCGGGGAGTTGGGATACCTGCGTGCCCTGGCCGTCCTGGAGGATGGCTCCGAGGCGGAGGATCTTCAATTCGTCAACGCTCCTGAATTTGGAAGCGTGGTCGAAGTGACCTCCGTCGAATTGCCTGTAACGGTGCTTGATAAGAGGGGCAAGCCGGTTCGTGATCTTTCTCTGGAGGATTTCCGGGTGCTGGAAGACGGCGTCGTGCAGAACATATCCCACGTCTCGCTGCACCAGAATCTCCCGATTCGGCTTGGAATAGTCATCGACTCGTCGGGTTCGATGCAGACAACGTTACCGACTGTGCAAAGAGTCGTCATGGGTTTTCTTCGAAAGCTCCTGAGACCTCGCGACCGGGCTTTTATCGAGACCTTTTCGGACAGGCCGGATATCCTTGCACCGTTCACCGCAGATTTTGAAACCCTGGAAAATGCGCTTCTGGCTCTCTATGCAGATCGCTCGACTGCCCTATATGACGCCACGATCATGGGGTTGTTTCAGTTTTCGGGCATTCGGGGCCGGAAGGCGATGGTGATCGTAACCGACGGAGAAGATACAACCTCAAAGTACTCTTTCAACGCAGCCAAGGACTTTGTCGTGCGTTCAGGTGTGACTGTTTACGCCATAGGAGTCGATCTTCCGTCGAGGAAGATCCTGACGCGGCACCATCTGAGGACGATGGCGGAGCTCTCCGGTGGACGTTCTTTCTTTGTTGCAGAAAAGAATGAGCTGAATCGGATCTATGAGGAGATTGACGAAGAGCTGCGGACCCAGTACATCCTGGCTTACACTTCGAATTCGACGAGGCCCTCGGACGAAATGCGGGAGATCGAGGTCGAGGTTGAACGAAAGGGTGTCGATGTGAGAACGATTTCCGGATACTACCCTGGCGGGTTTTAAGGGATTATTGATGCAACAAACACATCGTACAATTCTATTGAGCCTCTTGGCGGCGGCCGCTTTTTCAGCGCCTGGTTGGTCGGGAGATCCGGCGGCAAAGAGAGCGGCAGACGATTTGAGCAAGGGATACCAGGCGGCCAGACGGGGTTATTGGCAAGAAGCGATGGCCCGATACGAACACGCCTCCAGAAAGGCCCCCGGGAATGCCGAGGTGTGGAGCAATTTTGCGGTGTCCCTGGAGGCTGTTGGCCGTTGGGCCGACGCCGGCGATGCCTATCGCCGGGCTCTTGAAATCGATCCAAGGAATTCAAAAATTCAACAGAACGTCATTCTTTACAATGAGTTCTATGCGACCTACATCGCCAGGGAGGATCAGAAAAAGGTAGACTCCGAGGAGAAGTCAAACATGGAGGGGGTGGTGGCTGCAGAAGCTGCCGGTGACGCTTCAAACGACAACGCCGCATCCGATGATTCCACTGCGGAGGAAGTCGATGATGCAATTCAGTCGTAGGATTGCAGGGTTGCTGGTTCTTTCGATAGCCCTCGCTGTCGGCTGGCCTGCCGCTGAGGTTTCTGCCAAGGAGATCATGATCATTCTTCAGGTTGAACCCGAACTGGACCTGGACGGAACCGAGAGAATCTATCTGGGCCCGATCATGGTGGAACCCCGAGCCGAGCAGGCTTCCAGGGGCCTTGATCAGATCGCATCCCGTGAATTCGAGGGTTACCTTCGACGGCTGTTGCGGCGGGAGACTCGCCTGGAGTTGCTCGATCCGATCCAGAACCTGGATATTCCAACCAAGGATCCCCTGGAATTGGTCAAGATCACACCCTTCTGGATGGACATCGGGCGGGAATCCGGGGCCGATTACATCGTAACGGCGGCCATTGACGTCGATATTCGAGACCGCGCAGGCTACCAGACCGAAGAATATGTATCGCCACAGGATGGCAAGACCTATTTTCGGCAGGTTCTCATCGAAGAAACCGGGTTTGACTACGACATCCTGGTGACTATCTTCAACGGCCATAACGGCGAGGTCGTCCATTCCGAACAGATTACGGATTTTCAGGAACAGTCCGAGCGGAAACTGGAGATCTACACCGATATGTTCAATGATCTCTTTACCCTTGAGAATCGGTTGCTGGGCATTTTTGTCCCGCGGCATATCAGGGCGAAGCGGAATTTGTTCAAGTGAGCTCTCAGCTTTCAGCTCTCAGCTGTCAGTCGGCACCGAGCCGGCCAGAGGCAGACGCTTTCCGGAGGCTGGGGAATTGAAACTGGATATTGCTTCATGGGAGTCAAAATGAAAAAGAGCCTGGTGATCTCGACTTTGCTGGTGTTGACTGTGGCATTCCCCGTCGCCGCTCAGATGGGATACATCGGTGGAAAAAACAAGATCAGATATGACTCCTTCGACTGGAAGGTGTACGAGACCCCCCACTTCAGGATTTCCTACTACGACCGGGTGGAACCGTCCCTGGATGAGGTGGCCTCGTTTGCCGAGAGCGCCTATGACGAATTGGCCAGGAGGCTCAATTTTCAGATTCTCAAGCCGATTCCGATGCTGATCTATGCGACCCACGCGGAGTTCGAACAGACCAACGTCATGGTCGGCTTCATTCCCGAAGGCGTCGGTGCCTTTGCAACGCCTTCGAGGAATCGTATGGTCCTTCCGGTCGATCTCCCAGATCGCAAACTGCAAGCGCTGATCCAACACGAATTGGGACATATTTTCCAGTACGAAATTCTCTATCAAGGACGCCGGGGCAGGGCCCTCTACAAGAGACCGCCTCTCTGGTACATGGAGGGAATGGCATCGTATCTTGGTCAGGACCAGGATTCGCTGGATGAAGCCTGGATGCGGGACGCCGCGCTGTCGGACCGAGTTCCTTCCCTGGCACAGCCCGTCAGCGGTTTCATGGCCTACAGATTTGGGAACTCCGTCTTCGAGTTCATCGAATCGGAGTGGGGCGAAGATGGTCTGAGGGACTTTATTTTTGCCTTCCGAAACACGATGAGCGGCAACGTCTCGCGGCCATTGGAGCGAGTGTTCAAAATGAGCGTCGAAGAGTTCGACGCCACCTTCCGGACCTGGCTCCGTCACAAATACAAGGACTTCAATCTCAGGGGGACCCCGCGAGAGTTCGGGTCGATTTTTTACTCCGGAGTCCGGCGGCGTACGGCGGAGCTCTCCCCGATTGCGTCGCCCAACGGAGATTTGGTTGCGGCCTTCACGACCGCCAAGGACGAGATCGACGTCGCCGTTTTCGGTGTGCCGGACCGCACAATCTTCAAGAACCTGACAAAGGGCTACACCACCAAGTACCGATATCCGATAGCCCAGGGGCTGACCGTTGGACCGGATATGGGAAGGGATCTCGCCTTTTCGCCGGATGGATCCAAGGTTGCGGCATTCGCCAGGGTGGAAAACGGACGGGTTCTGCTCTTGCTCGACGTCTACAAAGAAAAGACCCTGGAGATGATCGAAATTCCACAGGGATTGGACCAGGCTGCCCAGCCGGCCTGGTCGCCTGACGGGAGGTTCATCGCCTTCCACGCGGTCAAAAACGGCCTTTACAATATCTTCCAGATGGATCTAGAGGATCGGTCGGTCACCAACCTGACCGACGATGAGGCCTTCAATGGGGCGCCGGCCTACTCACCGGATGGTGAGCGCCTGGTGTTCTCCTCCCAGGCAGGACTCGAGGCCAAACTCGGTGAAATCAACCTGAAAACTGGAGAAAGACGCCAATTGTCTTTCGGTCCCGGAAGCGAAGACGGGGCGGCGTTTTCCAGAGACGGCAAGAGGTTGTACTTCGCCTCGGATCGAGAACAGGGTGTCTGGGATATCTACTTCTATGACCTCGAAGAGAGGTCCCTTCACCGGTTGACTCATGTGATCGGGGCCGCGCTGAATCCGACGCCGATCGAAACCCTGGAAGGCGAACGCGTGGTCTACCAGGGCTTCTCCAAGGGGATGTGGAAACTGTACGTCACCGATCCCAACCATGCCGAGGAAGTGGGGGTCGTTGAGAAGCCCAAATTGGGTCTTGATCTCGAGGAATTTATGCCGGCAGTCACGCTGGCGGTCGACCCGAGCCGTGGCAAGAAGGTGAAGCGGGGCTTTTTCCTGGATGACATTTCGGTCAATGTCGGGGTCGATCAGGACGGCTATTTCACTTCCTACACCTATCTGATCTTCTCCGACCACTACGGCGATCGCCGATTGTCGATCGCATTGAATTCGTTCGATACCTTCTCCAACTTTCGAGCTGCCTGGACCAACCAGGAACGTCGATTGAATTGGGGTGTCCTTGGGTACGACGATCGCAGTTTCTACATTACCGGTTACGACCCCATCAGAGAGCAGTCCACCGAACGAGAACAGTTGTATAGAAGAACAGGAGTTTCCCTCTTTGGCCAGTATCCGCTGTCGACCTACTATCGCCTGGAGGGTTCGGTTGGAATCGAGGAACGGAAGGCGGATATCCCGTATCTCACCGATACCGGTCTGGTGATTCAATCGAGCAAAGACTGGGTGCCCCTGGTTGCACTGGGGATCGTCGGAGACACGACCAAATTCAACCACTACGGTCCACATCAGGGATCCCGCTGGCATGCCCGTTTTTACTACGGACATGATTTGGACGATGGGGGGTCTCTCTATCGAGATTTTCAGGTCGAGTGGCGGAAATATATTGCAATCTCCAGGCGGCAGGAACTGGGATTGAGGTTTTACGGGGTGGTGTCAAACGGTAATCGGCCCAATGTTTATGCCATTGGTGGTTACGACACCATCCGTGGGTATCGGACTCGAGGTATCCCCGGCAACAGAAACGCGCTGCTCAATTTCGAATATCGTTTCCCCTTGATTGATCGTCTGGACCTGGCCTTTATGAGTCTGGGAGAGGTTCGAGGACGGTTGTTCGTTGATATCGGCGCCGCATGGTCAGTCTACGAAGGCCAGGAGTACAACTTCTATGGCCAGCCAGGCTTTCAGTTCTACGGGGAGAAAACTCTCCCTGACGGTACTGTCGTCTGTGAAGATGATCGCCTGTGCGACGGCCTGGCTTCCTACGGGTTCGGGATCACGGTCATGATCTTCGGGATGCCCATGCACTGGGATTTCGTCCGGAAATGGGATCTCAAGAACTCGATCGGCGGAACTGAGACCCAGTTCTGGATTGGGATTCGGTACTAAAGGATTGTGGGCCGTATTGGCCCGAGCCCGTTACCGTTTGCGTTGCCGGGTTTCAAGGGTTTTCGTAGAGGTCGATTTGATCATCGACGTCTGCATAGCGACAAAGCGAAGCGAGTGGCCCGACCCTTTACTAATAAGCGCTTTGTCGTTACCGATGACACTACCGATAACGGTAATGATAACTGGCTCGGGCTCGAAGAACCTCGCTATTGTTGGTGTCCGCGGAATTGGGGAAACTCCGTGGCTCTAGCTTCGCGGGTTACACTAGGCGCATGAGTATTGACGACGGCGTATTCCCGGGAGGGATGATCCGGGAGATTCAGGTTACCGGCACCCTGGGTTCGGGGGGCATGGGAGATGTTTTCTCCGGCTTTGACCGCCGCCTCGAACGAAAGGTAGCCCTCAAGGTCATTCGGCCGGAACGACGGCTTGATCATGACACCCGCCGTCATTTTCTGCGGGAGGCTCGATTACTGTCCCGCATCAAGCATCCCAATATTTGCCAGATCCATGACCTCATCGAGAGGCCGGAGGGTGATGTCCTGATCCTGGAACTGGTTGAAGGCCAGAGCCTCCGGGAGGTCATCGACAAAGGACTGGACCACGCAGAGGGTTTGGCCATCGGAAGGCAACTGCTCGAGGTCCTTGTTGCCGTTTCTCGACAAGGAATCGTTCATCGTGACCTCAAACCCGAGAACATCATCGTGCAGCCGAACGGCAGCATCAAGGTGCTGGATTTCGGGATCGCGAGGGCCGCCGATGAAGGGCTCTCCACCTTTGCCGGCACATCTCAGGCTACCGTCCCCTCTGAGGAATCTGAACTCACGGCTGAGTGGGTCTCAGAGCGGACCGCTAACTTGACCTCTCGCCAGTTTCTCGTGGGTACCATTCGGTACATGAGCCCGGAACAAGCCCGGGGGGAGCACGTCGGACCGGCCTCCGATATTTTTTCCGCGGGATTGATCCTCCAGGAGATGCTGACCGGTGAAACCCCGTTTGAAAAGGGCCTCCCGATGGATGTTCTTCTGAAGAAGGTCGCCTGGGGAGATATTCGGTCCCCGACCGGGCTGCCGGCGGCCCTTCGGGGCTTTCTGGAACGGATGACAAGCCTGGCGCCGGCAGAACGCCCGTCCTCACGAGACGCATTGGACCAACTCAGCAGCATTCAAGATGCGCCCCGACAGAGGCGGCGGAGACTTCTGCTGATCGCCACCTCGTGCTTGATGACGTTGCTGGCAGTTGGAATGACTCTTCAGTGGTTCCGGGCCAGTCGGGAAGCGGATCGAGCTCGACGTTCCCTCGCGGAGGCCCGCGAGGTTTCGACTTTTCTCGAGCAGCTTTTTTACCTGTCCGACCCGTTCATCGTGCAGGAAGCAACACAATCGGCTACCGGAGAGTCCATTACCGCCGAGGAACTCCTCAGTCGTGGAGCAACGACCGTCCGGAAACGATTCGAGGATCAACCTCTTGCGCGGGCCCGGTTCATGGTTCTGTTGGGATCAATCCATCGGCGACTGGGACGCTTTGATCGGGCTGCAGAGATGTTGGAGCAGGCAGTCACTCTCCGAAGGGAGAACCTTCCCTCAAATCATCCCGACCTCGGCCGCGCACTCTTTGAACTCGGGGCCATCCAAAGAAGACAGGCGGAATATGGAGAATCTGCCCGACTTCTTGAGCAGGCATTAAGTATCGTGACGAATGGTGGTGGCGGCGCGTCGATTGATCAGGCCGACATACTCGAGGAAATGGCTTTGCTGGCGGCGGACGAGGCCCGTTATCAAGATGCGGAGGCCTTGTATCAAAAGGTCCTGGGCATCAGGCGAACAAGGCCGCCCGGTCACGAACTGGCCTTGGCCCTGACTCTTCAGCGTTCGGCCGCTGTTGAACCTGCCCTCGGGCGCCGGGATCTGGCCCACCAACGGCTGGACGAGGCTCTGGAGATTGTTCGGAAAAGCCAACGGCCCGACAGTCTCGCTGAAGTTGGCCTGCTCAATGAACTGGCACGGCTCGAAGTCGCGTCCGGGAGGTTCACGGAGGCGGAACAGCATTGGGAGAATGCATTGGCGACCGGCCGCGAGCAATTACCGGCTGACCACCCCTTGCTGGCAACTCTATTGACCAACCTGGCGAATGTCCTGGATGAGCAGGGTCGTTTCTCCGAGGCGGAGCCGCTCTACCGGGAGGCTTTGGCGATCAAGGAAAAGAGTGTCGGCGCCGGACATCCTGAATATGCCCAGATTCTCTTCAATATTGCAACGCTGACCGAACACCAGGGCCGGTTCAATGAGGCTGAGTTGCTCTATGGACAGTCTCTTGAAATTTTCGAGAATTCGCTCGGCTCCAGTCATCCAATCGTTGGAGTCGGACTCAACAGCCTCGCCGTTCTGAAACAGGGACAGAAGGACTACCTCGAGGCAGAACGACTCTATTTCCGGGCCTTGCAAATTTTCACCAAGTCCTTTGGAAAGGACCATCCCTATTCTTCGATGGTGCTGAACAATCTTGGAGAGGTCAACCGCCTTAACGGCCGGATGGAAATTGCCGAGCGCTATTACCGCGAGGCGCTTGAGATTGTAGAGAAGGGCGACGGTGCTGACGAGCCCTCGACGGCTGAGATTCTGCGTGGTCTTGCAATTACCTGTGCCGCTCTCGGAAAAAGCGAAGAAGCCGAACGCTGCTTTCAGCGAGCCGTGACGATCTTGGAGACCACCGGAATGCCGACGGACCAGGTTGTCGCGGACCAAGAAGCATCGCGGCTTTCCCTGGCCGATAGGATAAGGAAGCGATAAGAGAAGCAGTCGTGATTTAACGCTTATTATGGCCTTTGCAGGTGACTTGGCTGCCGGGGTCTCAGGTATTCTTTAGAGGTGTCAAAAACACGCGTATCGGTCTTGCTGCCGGTGTTCAATGCTGTTGAATATCTGGCGGCGTGCCTGAAGAGCCTTGAAAGGCAGAGTCTTGAAGACTTCGAGGTTGTTGTCGTCGACGACGGTTCGACCGACGGGTCGACCGAGATCCTCCGGCAGTGGGGGAGGCGGGATCAACGATTTCGAGTCGTCGAGCGGTGCCATCAGGGTCTGGTGCCGAGCCTCAATGAGGGGCTTGGAGCGTGCGGGGGAGACTTGGTTGCGCGCATGGATGCCGATGACATCGCACATCCTCAAAGGTTGGAGTTGCAGGCTGAATTGATTGAGTCCCATCCCGAGCTCAGTGTTGTGTCCTGCCTCATTCGGCATTTCCCCGTCCATAGAGTGGCTCAAGGCTTCAGGCTGTATGACGGGTGGCTCAACTCACTTGTCGATCACGACGGCATGGTCAAGGAGCGTTTTGTTGAGTCGCCGGTCGCACATCCCTCCGTCATGTTTCGAAAGAAGGCCGTCGATGACGCCGGAGGATATCGAGACTGGGGCTGGCCGGAGGACTACGATCTTTGGTTGCGCCTGTTTGAGCAGGGCCTGCAGTTTGGCAAGGTCCCCAGGATATTGCTGTTTTGGAGAGAAGGGGCGGACCGTCTCAGTCGCGTCGACTCGCGGTATTCGTCGGATGCCTTCCTTCGGTGCAAGGCCCATTTCTTTGCTCGGGGCCCTGGCGCCAAGGCGGGCACCGTCGTTCTTTGGGGCGCCGGCCCTAACGGAAAGCGTCTCCATCGATACCTGACCGAGGAAGGCATCACCATCACGGCGATGATTGATATCGATCCTGCGAAGATCGGCCGTCAGGTCCGGGGTACTCCGGTACTTGCTCCCGAGAAACTGCCTGATCTGCTGAACGACTCCACCGTTGTCGTTGCCGCTGTGGCCGCTCGGGGCGCCCGACAGTTGATCCAGGAACGGCTGACCGAGGCCGGTCTGCGCGAGGGACAAGACTTCTGGTGTTTGCTGTAGGTAAACTGGGGTCAAAGGGTCAAGCAGGTATTCGTAAGGACGCAGGAGAGACTCTCGCAGAAATCACAAAGAATAAATATCTACGCCCTGTGTTTCCTGTACGTCTTTGCGAGAGTGTTCTTCGTCCCTTTTACGGTTGCGACTCAGCCGCGTTGAATTGGCACCGGCTCGAGGGCCCAGATCTCTTTGGCGTATTGAGTGATCGCTCTGTCCGAGGAGAAGTAGCCCATGGCCGCAACGTTGCGGATTGCGGCGGCTGCCCACGCATGAGGGTCGCGGTAGAGTTCATCCACCCGCCGTTGCGAATCGACGTAGGAGCGGAAATCTGCAAGGTTGAGGTAGTAGTCTCCATGTTCCATCAGAGACGACCAGATCTCGCGGAGTGGTGTGGTATCGGAACCTGCGAAGGTCCCATCTTTCAAATCGTCAATGACACCCGCCAGTTCTTTATCGGCGCTGTAGTACGACCAGGGTTGTTTGGCGCCGCTGATGCGGCACTCCTCGACCTCAGCCGCGGTCAGCCCGAAGAGGAAGAAATTCTCGTCGCCCACGGCCTCACGAATCTCAACGTTCGCACCGTCCAACGTGCCGATCGTCAGGGCGCCGTTGAGGGACAGCTTCATGTTGCCCGTTCCGGAGGCTTCCATGCCGGCGGTTGAAATCTGCTCGCTGATGTCTGCTGCCGGGATGATCTGTTCCGCCAGCGTCACCCTGTAGTCGGGCGGGAAAAGAACACAGATCCTGCCGTCTACGTCGGTATCGGTGTTGACGACATCGGCCACGCCGTTGATCAGTCGGATGATCAATTTGGCCATGTGGTATGCGGGTGCCGCCTTGGCGCCGAAAATGAAGGTACGTGGAACGATGTCGATTGTCGGATCGGCCTTGATCCTTCGATACGTGGCGATAACGTGCATCAGATTGAGGAGCTGCCTCTTGTACTCGTGCAGCCGCTTGATCTGAACGTCGAACAGCGACGAGGGGTCAGGCCGAGTCCCGCACAGCCGTTGGAGTTCATCGGCCAGGTCGTTCTTATTGGCTGTCTTGATCTCCATGAACTCCTCTTGGAACGAGGTGTCGTCGGCAAACTGGGCCAACTCCTTGAGCTGTTCGAGGTCACGAACCCAACTGCTGCCGATTTTCGTGCTGATAGCCTCCGACAGACGAGGATTGCAGCTGTGAAGCCACCGGCGAGGTGTGACCCCGTTCGTGATCGCCAGGAAGCGCTCCGGCCAGGTTTCGGCAAAGTCGGGAATCACCCGGGTTTTCAGCAGCTCGGTGTGGAGTTTGGCCACCCCGTTGACCATGTGGGTTCCTACGATTGCCAGATTTGCCATTCGGAACCTCTTGGGGTTGCCGTCCGAGAGAATCGACATCCGCTGGAGCCGGCCGTGGTCCTGGGCATATCGTTCCCGCATCGACTCAATGAACCGGCGGTTGATCTCGTAGATGATCTGGACATGGCGTGGGATCAGGCTCTCCATCAGGGGCACAGGCCAGGTCTCCATCGCCTCGGGAAGGAGCGTGTGGTTGGTATAGGAGCAAGCGGCACGGGTGATGTCCCAGGCCCGAACCCATTTGATGCCGGCCTCGTCGAGAAGGTAACGCATCAACTCGGCGACCGTCAGCGCCGGGTGGGTATCGTTGAGTTGGAAGGCCACCTTGTCAGGGAAGAGATCCCAATCGTCTCCGTGGGCTCTCATGAACCGGTTGACGACGTCACGAACGGAGCAGGAGACCAGAAAATACTCTTGCACCAGACGGAGCCGGCGTCCGGCCTCGGTATCGTCTGCCGGGTAGAGGACCTTGGTGATTGCCTCGACCTGCTCTCGCTCCTCGACCGCCCGGAGATAGTCGCCCTGGGAGAAGATCTGAAAATCGAATTCACTTGAGGCCTGAGCCGACCATAATCTCAAGATTGATACGGTCTGGGTGCCATAACCGGCAATGAGAATATCCTCAGGGATCCCGTGAATAGTCTTCCATCCGACCCACCTCGGTCGATGTTTTCCAGATGCACCCTGAATCCACTCCACGCGACCGCCGATCTGGACCTCGACCATACGATCATGCCGGGTCAGAGCCCACGGGAAGCCGCCCTCGAGCCAATTATCGGGGTATTCCACCTGCCAGCCGTCTTCAAAGCGCTGCCGAAACATTCCGTAGTCGTAGTGGAGGCCGTATCCGAAAGACGGGTAGTCCAGAGTCGCAAGAGAGTCAAGAAAACAGGCCGCTAGGCGACCGAGACCGCCATTGCCCAAACCTGGATCGGACTCTTCGTCGATCAGATTATCCAGATCCAATCCGAGGCCCTCCATGGCCTCTCTGGCGACCGGGAGCAGACCTGTCGAAATCAGATTGTTGCGCAGAAGGCGGCCCAGTAGAAATTCCAACGAGAGATAATGAACAGTCTTCGGCTTGGTTTCACGATAGGTCTCGGCGGTTGTGACTGCTCGATCGATCAAGTACTCGCGGACGGTCAACTTCAGTGCGGCCAGGAGATCTCTCGGCTCGGCCTGGTACATCTCCATACCCCTGGAATACCTCAGGGAGTGCATGAAGCGTTCACGAAACTCTTCGGGTGTCACAACACTAGTGGGGGAACCATTGGACATTGGAATTGGCCTCCTCGGCGCAGAGCCGAAGGGTATCATGGAGCCATGCACCAGGCTCATTTCATTTTTTACGTTGACGATCAGGCCAATTGCCCGGGCCGTGTAATCACGACCGAAAGGCTCCGCCTGAGACCATTCTCTTTGGATGACGCTCCCGAGGTTCAACGCCTCGCCGGTGCAAGAGAAATCGCAGACACCACTTCAGTCGCAATCCGGCCTCCGGCGCCGTACTCAAGAACGCGGGCATGCGCCATGAAGGCTCCAGGCGGCAGCACTTTGCGCGGTGGGGGAGGCGGGAGGATATCGAGTTGTATGGGATGCTGGCTTCGGATAGACGAGCCAGTGAACGTTCAACTTTGAAGTAGGAACAACGGTCCCGCAGAAATCCAAGAGCGGCCCATCTCCAACGGGATGTGCCTCCCGCGAGGCTGGAAAAATGGGAGCGCCCCTCTTCGACGGGGCGTGCCACTCTTTGCATTGTTCCCAAGGTAACCCTTAGCCAAACAATCAGTTGCGAACAACGCATAGGGTGGCAACCCACGGCGAGCGCCTCAGCATTCGAGCCTACCGGCTACGCCGTAGGCCGCCGAGGTCATTTTCCTCAAGGGGCGGTACTCTTCCGATACAGTTCCTGTCGCCCCTTGAGAAAATGCGCCGAGCGGGAGTGCCGGGAGGCGCTCCCGAAGGCCGGGGATCGAGAACAGGTTTCGGGACTGCGACGCCCTCACCCCTTGTCACACGATCCCACCGGTGTTACATTTCCGCAGCCGGCAAAAACCGGTATGAGCCAACGTAGCTCAGTTGGTAGAGCAGCTCACTCGTAATGAGCAGGTCAGCGGTTCGAATCCGCTCGTTGGCTCCAGAATTTAAAGGACTTACGCCACCTTTCGGGGTGGCGGTTTCATCATGGGTCTTGTTCTGGTCTTGTATTTGTCCTCAAACCCAGCTTCGGCAGGATCTTGTTTGTCTGGGCGAATATCGCTCAGAAAGGTGCCTGACACAGTGAACTAGTGTTCTTCAGACCCGGCCTTCGGGAGCGCCTCTGGCCCTCCCGCTCGGTGCATTTCCCTCAAGGGCAACAGAGTCGGAATCGGGAGAGCGTCGCCCTTGAGGGAAACGACCTCGGCGGCCTACGGCGTTGGCCGAG
>Ga0164318_10003419_pt1 | contig 15023 bp, 12 predicted proteins | sample GuaBasSedimGuay9_FD_113734 | JGI IMG/M metagenome (GOLD analysis project Ga0164318, IMG submission 113734) | Subseafloor sediment microbial communities from Guaymas Basin, Gulf of California, Mexico - Guay9, Core 4571-4, 0-3 cm | ecosystem: Environmental > Aquatic > Marine > Hydrothermal vents...
ATAAATTCCATTATTTCCCTCTTTGGAGGGAAAACAAAGGAGGATCAATTAAAAAGATATTTGTTTTCTGATTTACAAGGTATTTCATCATCATCCACGTAGTTAACTTTAAACAACTTCATTGAATAGAACTTGTTCCAATTTCATCTTTACTTATCCAAACCTCTGCAAAGCTCTATTTGAGTATGCTTGAACTTGGGTGTTATCCTTACGGTCAATGTGAATTGATACTATCCCAAATAGCGGGTAAGGAGTTATAAATTTTAAACAACCCCATTTCCATATTTAATCAATTTGTTACATGATTTCTGTTTTATTGGCTCGAATAATAAATAACTTTGAAAGGACTTGATTGTCAATATTCATAAGTTTATTTTTGAATTGCCATAAAAAAACATCGCCTATAGTGGTGCAATATTATTAACTAAAAATCATTACAAATGAAAACTTTTTCTTTTCTTACAATTTTTGTTTTTACAGCTATACTAACAAATTGTCAGGTTTTAACTAATAATCCCGCGTTAAGCGTGTTTTCTTCAGTTAGTACAAAAACTTATACTGATACACGTGATAATCATGTTTATAAAACAATTAAAATTGGAGAACAAACATGGTTCGCGGAAAATATTGATTTTAATATGCCGGAAAGTTGGTATTATCATGATACATTATTAAATATTATAGATTCATGCAGGCTTTTTTCCTGGAATGCTGCCATGCATGCATGTCCCGAAGGATGGCATCTGCCGTCTGATAGTGAATGGTGTGTATTGGAAGCGTATCTTGATGACCGCTATTCCATTTCGGATACTATATGGCGTGAACTGGGATATCGGGGTTATGATGCCGGTAAAAAACTTAAGTCGTTATTATCGGTTCGGGATGATAAACAAAGAAATAGTAGAAAACTAAGCGGTTATCGTAGTGCTTGTGGTTTGTTTAATCAGTCAGGTAAAGAGGAGAGCTTTTGGACATCAACAGAAATAGATAGTACTTACAAATGGTTTCATGGTGTTAATGTGGGGTATGATGGTGCTTACAGAGCTTTCTGCCATAAGAAGTATGGGTTCTCGGTTCGTTGTGTGAAAAATAAATAAAGAATTTAATACTTTTCTAATCAGCTTTAACGCTTCTTCCAATCATCATCAAATCTGCCAGTACCATGGCCGTAACGGCTTCCACCACCACAGGAACGCGCAAGGCAATGCAGGCATCGTGGCGGCCTTTTATGGTAAGGGTGGTTTGTTTTGTTGAAGCGAAATTATAAGTTTCCTGCGGTTTGGAAATGCTGGCGGTGGGTTTAACGGCGACGCGAAAAAATAACTCGTTGCCATTAGTGATGCCACCGTTGATGCCTCCGGCGTGGTTGGTGAGGGTTTTTCCGGTTTCATCTTTAAAACGGTCGTTGTGTTGGGTTCCTTTCATGCCGGCAGACTGAAAGCCGGATCCAAATTCAATGCCTTTAATGCCGGGAATAGCAAATACGGCATGGCTGATTAGCGATTCCACCGAATCAAAAAAGGGCTCACCCAATCCAACAGACAGTCCGTTTATCCGGCACTCTATCAGTCCGCCAATAGAGTCGCCGTTTTTGAGGGCTTCGTCGATGGTTTTGTTTATGTCACTATTGCCGCCTGCTTCCGCCAGTATTGCTTTGATGTTACTATTTTTTAAAATCTTTTTTGCCAGGACTCCGGCTGCCACCAATCCCAGCGTTAATCGCCCTGAGAAATGACCGCCGCCACGTGGGTCGTTAAAGCCCCGGTATTTTTCGTTGGCTACAAAGTCGGCATGACCCGGGCGGGGAATATCGGCAAAGTTGTAATCGGACGATCGGGTATTGGTGTTTTTGAATAAGATGATGATGGGGCTTCCCGTGGTGTAGCCGTTGTAAATTCCGCTGATCAGTTCGGGTTTATCCTCTTCAATACGAGGGGTAGTCCCTTTTGCTCCGCTTTTGCGGCGTGACAAGTCGGCTTCAAAATCACTAACATCAACTATTATCCCCGGAGGGCAGCCATCAACTAATACTCCCACACCGATACCATGTGATTCGCCAAAAACAGAAACCCTGAAAAGTCGTCCAAAAGTATTCATGCCATTACAATTTATCGGAATCAAAAATAGGCCATTTTATTGAATGAAGTCTCATTTTTCAGATTGAAGACATCAGTCCTGTTAAAAAAAACTAAATTCTAAAAATAAAAAAAGAGGTTGAAGCAGCTTATTTAAAATAATTCTTAATTTTGCATTAAATTATAAAAACATTTAAACTAAATAATTATGTCAGTATTAGTAGGAAAAAAAGCTCCTTTGTTTGAAGCCAATGCCGTGGTTAACGGCGGTGAATTTGTAGAAAAATTTTCTCTCGAGCAGTATATCGGGAAAAAACATGTCGTCTTTTTCTTTTACCCCTTAGATTTTACCTTTGTTTGTCCCACCGAAATTATCGCTTTCCAGGACAAAATGGATGAGTTTGAAAAAAGAAATGTAGCCGTAGTTGGCTGCTCGGTTGACTCGAATTTTTCACATTGGGCATGGCTCAATACCCCAAAAGATCAGGGTGGTATCCAGGGTGTTAAATACCCATTGGTATCCGATCTGTCGAAAACCATTGCTGAAAACTATGACGTTTTAGCTGGTGAGTACGATTACGATGAAGACGGTAATGCCACTTTTATTGGAGAACCTGTTGCTTATCGCGGACTGTTTTTGATTGACAAACAAGGGACAGTACGTCACCAGGTTGTTAACGATTTGCCTTTAGGACGTAGCATTGATGAAGCACTACGTATGGTTGATGCTTTACAGTTTAATGAAGAAAACGGCGAAGTTTGTCCTGCCGACTGGCACCCGGGTGAAGATGCTGTTGAACCCACATTGGATGGCATTGCCGATTACCTTTCTAAACACTAGAAAAATTTATTGGAAATTAAAAAGGCAGCTCTATGGGCTGCCTTTTTGATTTTATTCATCATCGTATTGAATTTTTTTTTCCATCTTTTCAAAAAAATCGCTCATCGATTCCAGGTAGAATTCATAAAGAGAATCATACATTATTTGCTTCATCCCATGTATATTAAGTTGGTAAAGTATTGCTTTGGATTTAAGTAACTGGTTGGTGTTTAAAAAGAATATCAGGATAGTTTGATAATATCCAAAAACACGATTCGACGAATAGCAGTATTTGTTAGGGTTAACGTCTTTTATGGTAATTCCCGTGGTGGCGAGTTGCTTTTCAAGTTCATCATACTTTTTCTTGTTCATCAAATATAAAAAGTAGTAACTGCGTATCGAAATGTTTTTTGGAAATCTTTGGTATGAATATAAAATGACATCCTCAGCTTTTCTTGCCTTTTTGAGTGAAATATAACATACATATATCAAGTTTAATAAGGGGGGGTTGTCGGGATAATTAACCAGCAACTGTTTAGCAATTTTTAGTGCTTTCTTTGGATTACCGGCTTCAAAATCTTCATAGGCATGGGATAACAACTCCATATCGGATTTGTCAGGTAACATTTCGTCATCATCAAATTCTATCTCTTCATTCAGCTCTATTCCCTCAAATAGTTCCATCCCAAAATCATAAGCTTCCTGCACCTCTTCTTTAGGAAACATATAAGCAAATAACATTTCTGACATTCTTATATGGGTTTCGGTAAGAAGCTCTATTTCATCTTCTGTAATTTTATTAAGTTCTTCGTCATCAAAGTTCTCATATTCAGATAATTCCTCATCAATTATTGTCTCTGTTTCCTCATCAAAAATTTTTGGTTCAAGAAAAGTATAGGGTGGGTTGAAGAACATCACGTCAGTATCTTCTAACTTATCAATTTCATCTGATGCCTCTCCTGATGGCAGCAAATAATTATAGTTGCCCACTCCTGCCGTCTTGTCAAGAATTGCCAGGTATTTATTATAGGGCTCTTCTTCTTCAGTAACAACCAATAAAGGCTTTCCCCTGAATCCAAATTTGATATCAAGTAAATCGATTTGTTCATCATCTTCCTCTAATAAATAGGCGGTTACTTTTTCAAAATCCCGATGGGGAGAAAAACCAAAATCTCCCGCGTATTCAATTGCCCCAAAGATTATGTTGTGTACAAGCGTATAATCAGTTTTAATTAACTCTACTTCTGCTCTAATTTCTTCAATGATGTCGAGGTATGTTTTAACCGGAACATTAAATTGGTAGAAGGTTTCTTTTACGCCTCTGCAAAATATATCAACAAGGTAAACACAAAAAGTCAGGTTTCCATTGCTGTGTTGGCGTGCAATAACGATTTGTGCTACTCCATCCTCCTGCCACTCTTCATTTACCAGACATTCATAAATTGGAAGGTTTCGTCCCCTGTTTTTGATGTAATTTTCAGGAGAGAGATTATTGGAGATAAGTTTCCTGTTCTTTTTTTTCGACACGGCAATAGGTTTAAAGTTTGAATTAAGATTCCATTCCGAAAAGCATTCCCTGTAATGACGTGCTTTTACTGCTTCTCGCAGAGGACTCAATAAATAACTTCTATTTCAAAATGCAAACATATTGATAAAATTGACGTGAAAAAAGATTTTATTAAAAGATACCAAACACCCCGTTAGGAACAATGCCAATCCAGTGCCAGTAGGTTTCGCCTAACAGGATGTTTACGAACCACCCCACGAACATCATGGTAATGCCGTATTTAAAAGTGTCGGAAAGGGTGTATTGATCGGTTTCGTAAAGTAGTGCGGAAGGTTTACTGTTGAAGGGTAGTACAAACACATATTCAATTAAAAAGGCTACCGGCAGCGCCAGACTGACCACGGGATAATTAAAGCGATTGGCCACGCCAATGGCGATGGGGATAAAAATCATGGTACGCATGGTTTTCGACTGGAATATGAGGGCGCTAAACACCATGGCTCCTGTTAACGAAAGGTAGAAAATCCAAAAGGGGGTGTTGTTACCAAACCCCATGGCGTCGAAGGCAGCGTTTATCGATATGGAGGGCAGATCGGTAGCTTTAAACCCTGCTCCCAGCGTGTAGGCGCCAGCCGAGAAAAGCATCAGATGCCAGGGGATGTCCACTTCATTCCATGTTAATATACCGATGCGGGGCAACAGGGCAACAATAGCACCCATGAAAGCCACGGCCGTGGGACTAATACCATGATACTTGTCGGTACTCCACAAGGCTAAAATAGAAACGAACAACACGATGGCTTTGATTTCCTGAAAACTGATTTTTCCCAGTTTTGAAAGCTCCTCTTTCAAACGATCCATCCCTCCTTCAATTTGAGGAAGCCTTTCCTCCTTTTTTAATGGGAAAAAGATTTTAACGGCGATAAGGTAGCCTAAAAACATCATCACGAGCGCCACCGGAAAGTTGGCCATCATCCAGTCGGAAAAATAAATGTCGGCGCTGGTAGCACCCATAATTAGTGAAGCAGCCAGCAAGTTAGCTCCCGAGCCGGTTACAAAACCACCTGCACCAATGTTGATGTAAAAGAGATTTTGAAGCACGATGTTTCGTCCAAAGTTGTTTTTGTCTTTTCCGCCACGAGCTCCATATACCGCAGCTATCACCATAAAAATCGGAAGTAAAATAGCCGCTTTGGCAGTAGTGGCCGAAATAAAGGCCGACAGCACCACGTTGATAAACAAAAAGCTCAAAAAGATGGTGCTGGCCCGTTTACCGAAATGGACGATAAACCAAAGGGCAAAGCGTTTGGCAAGGCCTGTTTTAACCAGCATGGAGGCCAATACAAACGACATGATGTTTAGCCACATTACTTTATGCCCCAGCTGTGCATAAGCTTCTTTTTCGCTTAATACTCCCAGCAAAACCAACGAAATAATAAGGATGAGAGAGGTGAGATAGTTTGGAATGGCCTCGGTCATCCACAAAACAATGCTGAGTGCAAACACGGCCAGCATGGCTACATTCATTCTCGAAAACTCGGCAGCCCCCGCCGTATCGTAAATTTTACGGGCGTAGTTACTTAACGAGTCGGGGTTGATGTGGCTCAAAAAAGAGGGTTGCAAGACAAAATAGAGTAGAATAAACAGCAGTATCGCCAATGGTCCTCCGGCAGTAGCCAACACTTTTTCAAATTTAGATTTTGATCGTTTGGGAAGCTTTTCAATTTTATAGTTGTTCATATCCAACGGATCGAACTGCTTTGTTGTATTCGCCTCTGTGTTTACCTCACTCATCGTGTTATAGTTATAATGTGATTTTAGACCTGACTCAACTATTATTTCCAGTTTTTGTAAGGATTTTTCATCAACATCGAATTGAAGTACTTTACATCGCCCGTAACTTCTTCGCCCAGCCATTCCGGTTTAGTGAAAGGATGGTCTTCGGTAGGGAGCTCAATTTCGGCCACGGTAAGCCCGTTGTTATCACCATAAAATTCGTCTACCTCGAATTTTAGCCCGCCGGCTTCCGGTACTATATAGCGGGTTTTGTCGATGATGCCGGGTTCGCAAAGTTCGAGTAACGATTTTACTTCCTCAACAGGAATTTCTTTTTCCCATTCGAAACGGCTGGCGCCGGAAGCATTGCCAATTCCTTTAATGGTGATAAACCCTTTTTCACCTTTAATTCTAACGCGGACGGTTCTTTCAGGTACCGATGAAAGGTATCCTTGTGTTATTCTCGTTGCTTTGGTAACAAAGGGTTTGAAATCGCCTTTTACCAAAAATTTTCTTTCTATTTCTTGTGCCATAATGTGTGATTGTTAAAATTGTTTTATTGTTATTTTGAAGTCAATCTTTTTCCCTCCGGGGTTCAGCCCGGGGAAAAACATACTGCTTTAATATTGAAATTGCTACATTTTTTTAGTGTAAATATGAACCCGGTATTTAGCCCGGGGGAAAATAAACTGCTTTTTCAACTATTTCAACCTGTCAGGTCTCCTGCGCTCTTGCCTAGGCCGACCTGTCAGGTTTATTTGGCATTAGTTTGCCAACGATTTATCACTCCAGCCAATCACTCGTTTAATGGCTTGCAGGTAATTGATGTTTTCAACACCTTCCAGCCCTAAATCATTGATGGTTTTTTTAATGTCTTCCAATTCAGTTGATTCCGAGTTAACAGTAACTACGGAAGCTCCGTTTATCCATACATTTGCCACTTCGCAGATAGTATCGTTAACCATGTAGCCATAGCGTTGCTTTTCAACCTTTACAGCTTGTAAATCAGGATGGTTTTTAATCATCTCCATAAATTCATCGTAAGTGTAACTTTCTTTATCAAAGGAGGGGATATCAACCATAAAAGCAGGATAAACCTCTTTTTTAAGGGTTTCTGCTTTGATGGGAAACTCTGCTTTCATCAGCGGGTTCCACTGCTCTAAACCATCCACTTCCTGAACAAAAGTTTTGATGTCCATTTTTCCATCGCGGATTTTAGTGTTGTTGATATCGTTGGTTTTTGATACGATGTAAAACTCTTCCGAAGTTCTTTCCCAAACTTTTTCAGGAACGGGAACTGAAAGTCTCGACATCAGGTAAGCGGCGTTGTCAAAGTCGCGGCCAAAGGTTCTGAACTCAAAACGAGGTTTGGAGATTTCTCCGATTTTTAATGCTTCTTTTGCCATGTTGTTTAATTTTATTTGTTGCCTGTATTTTTCTTTTTTACTTTATTTCTTATCTCACGGTTACAAATCTCACGGTTACAAACCGTGAGATAAATTTACTAACTGAATTTATTATCAGTTTTTGTATCGGTTATTAAAAACTTTCTGATTTCCAATTTTCGGGAAGACTAACCAATCCCATAATTCTTTTTAATGCTAGTGGGTAGTTTACATTTTCAACATTTTTTTCAATGCCGAGTTTTGCCTTAATTTTCAATACCTTTGAGGGATTTTCCGATTCAATACATATTGTTTTTATGGAGGCTCCGTTGACTTTAATTTCTGCCACTTCGGTGATAACATTTTTGATGGTGTAACCATGACGCTTTTTCATCACGTAGGCTACACTTAAATCAGGGTCACCCGAAATAAGTTCATCAACAAACTGCTCCAGCGTGTACTCGTCTCTTTCAAACGCTGGATAATGTACGCCGAGAGCCGGAAATATGACATTCTTAATTGTTTCTGCTTTTAAAGGGAATTCCCCCACGAGAAACGGATCCCACTGTTCCAGTCCCTCGTGTTCGTCTTCTAATACCTTTATATCCATCACCCCTTCCCTTATTTTGATGTTGTTTTTAGGATTTCCCGAAGCCAGCAGGTAAACCGATGTCATGATTCGGGTCTGTTCCTCTTTAGCCATCTCCCTGATTTGTTTTTCTATCTTTTCAAGGTGATTACCAAAAATACGGAATTCGTAACGTGGATTTTGTGTTTTTATCATCGCTATCAATTTAATAGTTTAAAGATGAAAAGTTTGCCGCTTTTGTCGTTGACCAGATAAGCCCTCTGTTTTTCGGAATCAACGGCAATGCCTTCAAATTTTGTGGATGGCAAAGGATATTCTTTTAGCACGTTGGCGTTGTAATCGCATTTGTAAAGTGCTTGTGATTCGTCGCTTACAATGTAAAGCAGCGAGTTTTTAGTATCGACAAAAATGCCCGAATAATCGGAGGCAAAGTTCAGTGGGGTTACGCTAATATTTTCAAAAGTTTTGTTCCAAATAATCATTTCACCGGGAACATCTTCGTTAACCATATACCATGCGCTGTTGTTCGGGTTGTACGACAATCCCTCAAGTCCTTTGTTCTCGGTGTTGCCGCCCGTTTCAATTGAATGTCGTTCTATTTCGTCACCGTTTGTATAATCTAAAAATACAATTTCTCTTTTCCTCTCTTCGGTAACAGCAACAATTTGTTTGTCGGTGTTATAGGTAACTCCTTCCAGGTCGAAGCCGGTATAATTTAATTCGCGGATTACTTCTCCCTGAAGATCCATTTCGTACACTTTATTGGTGTTGTCGCTCACCGTTAGCAGCGTGTTGCCGTTAGGGCCAAACGAAAGTCCTGAAGGTTCGGTAACCGTTAGGTCAACTTCCTCTAACTTTTCAATTCTGCCGGTTGAGTCGGCAGGAGGTAGCTCACCCCCGTCGTTTTTCTTACAGGACGTTAGGGTCGTGGTAAGTAAAACAACGGAGATAAGGGCTTTAAAAACGGTGTCAATTTTTATCAACATGCTTTTTTGTACGTGGGTTTATTAATTGTTGCTGGCGCCGGGTGTAGGCTGGCGGCTGGCATCTTTTTCAAAAACAATCCACGATGCATTGCCATCACCGTCGCGACCGGTAGAGTTATCGGTTCCCGGATTCAAGAGGTCGCAGCCGCTGTCGCAAAAGGAGTATCCATCTGTAATAGTAATACCATCTTCTGAGATGGCAATATCTTCGCCACCACTACTCAGTTTAAAGTTGGTATGCAGTCCTTCGCCGGTACCATCGCAAATTAACACGAGGAAGCCGTGAGCAGGAACGGTTGTTAAGGTAGCATCATCGGTTGGTAACTGGTATTTGTCAGGAGTGTCTAAAGCATCGGAAGCGTACCATCCGCCCATGTCGATAGGGGTGTCGCCGGTATTGTAAATTTCAATCCAGTCGGGTTGATCCCCATTATCGCCGGGCACATTCCAGCTGTCGTTGCTGGCCATAAATTCGTTGAGAACCAATGATCCGGCCACGGGAGCACTTCCATCGTTGGGAGCTCCCGGTGTTTTGGTTGCCATTACCATCCAGTTTCCGTTTCCATCGGTTTCACGACCGAAGGATTTGTCGTCGGCTAACCCGTTAAAATCATCGGTTTTGTCGATTTCTGTTTTTTCAGGCGTGTAAATGGCCACGTTGTGATCTTTGGAGGAACTGAGCCCCATGTTGATAAAAATCTTGCCATCGGCAATGGAGGTTGGTACATCGACACCGCCGGCATCTTTGGCTCCGCAAATAATAACAACAAAACCCTTTGGGGGAATAATGGTAACATTGTTACTGTTTTCGGGAATTTGATTGTAATCGGCTTCCGTTCCGGGATTATCGGTAATCCACATGCCGGCAATGTTAACTGCCTTATTTCCTTTGTTGTAAAGCTCTACCCAGTCAGCCGCTTTTCCTGACTCATCAACAAAGTAAACATCCGATGTGTCTTTGGTGATAAGCTCGTTGATGGTAATGTCGGTATAATTTTCAGGCTCTGGTGCCGGAGGGGCAGGCATCTCATCTTTTACACATCCTGTAAAAAAGAGTGCAGTTATGATGGTGATAATAAAATATTTTTTCATTTTTTTAAAGTTTTACTATTTGCAATTAATAATTAAAAGTCAATTTCCACGCGGGTTTGAATCATGCTAAAGTCGATTCCGGCCTGGCCTGTGGGCAAATCTTTATAGGTGTCGTATTTTCCTTTTCCGTCGGCCCAGCGGTCGTTGTTTATGTACGAGTAGTTTAGCATCACTTTTACATTAGTATTGAAATAATAGGTAAGCCCAATGGTGTAGCCTTCAGAAGATCCCCCGGCAACAAACGGAATGTCAGCACCTGTTTTAAAGGAGTTGGCATCTACGAAATCATAACGTATGGCCATTTCAAGGCTTCCCTTACGGTTGTTTCTGAAGTTGATTTGTGAAAACTCGGCTTCCCCGATGTTATAGTAATAGTCGCCGTTGAAAATAATCCAACTTCCCATGCCATAAAAGCCATGAACCTGTGCTTTATCTTCTCCTTCAGGAACTTTGTCGGCATCCCGCGAAATATCACTTCTCATGTATTCGCCCTGTACTTTGAAATTCTGGTAGGCAAAAGCAGCTTCAAGGCCAAGTAGTGTATTGTATTTTACATTTTCAATGAAATCGGTATCGATGTATTTTTTACGGTTGATGGCGGTTTCGGCCTTGGTTGAGTAGCGGTACGAATCGGATGGGTCGCCCAGCTCAACCAACTTTGGCGTGCGGTACGAACCGGCAACACCAAGATGTAAGGTCAGCTTATCTTTGCGGATAGGAGCATAAGCAAATCGGCCGGTAAGTGAATATCCTGAATTTTGTCCCTGTTTTTTATTTTGATCCTGCATTAAAGGATTGCGCGGTTCGGAGAAGAACAGTCCGCCCTCGAAGAAGTATTTTAATCCATACTTACGAACCGAGAGTCCAATATGACGTGAAGGTGCTATTTTATTAATCATGGGGCGTTCCATAAAGGTAAGATAGCGTGAGGTTGTAGTAGTTTCCATGGAAAAGGGCTCTTTATAGTTACCTATTTTTATCTGTCCTTTTTTAAACAGGTAACGAGCATAAGCATCTTTGATATCCACTTCTAAATTAGCAAAATCAAAATCAATTTCTCCACCCCAGTGACCCCATAAAAGAGTTTTCATGGCAAAACGCATTCTCCTAATATCAACACCGTTTCCAATATCCTGATTGTCGCCAAAATAAGCGGCTCCATCGAGGTACACCCGGTTATCGAACCAATATTTAAATTGGTTATCATCCGATTCAAATACCAAAATGCCATCGCGCGATTCAGGGTTTAGCTTCACCCTAACCCCGACACTTTTTCCGTAGTCGTTTTTATTTTTCTTTAGCACGTTCAAATAAACCTCGATAAGTGAGTTTTGGTCTGCTTTGATGGTTTGAGGATCATAATTTTCAGCTGATACAACAATGTCAACAGGAACGCTTTTTACCGTTAAAACAAATTCCCCATTGTTATTAGTGAAAACTTTGTTAGTGGGATTTTCCTTTGCATACACAACAGCTCCTTTTAGTGGCGTGTGCATACCATTTGGAAAAACCGTTCCCTTGATGGTTTGCTGTGCAAAAGCAGCTCCGCCATACAAAAAAGTAATCAGCAAAAAAGCCAGCATTACTTTTGTTTTAAATGTAAATTTTTTCATTAGATTAATTTTTTATTAAAGATGATTATTTAATACTAAACCAAAAGCTAATTACTTAATTTTTTATCAGGTACGAAAGGGAATTACCTATACAAACACACTACAAGAGGAAGAAATTTACTTTCAGAAGAGAAATCGATATTGCCCTATTTGTATGTATCTGTATGCCTTTTGTTATTCACCTCAACACCGGATTGCTGTCGTGCATTGGATCGCAGGTTAGATTTGAGTAATGAACGTCTGGTTATAAAAATTTGGTATTATAGCCATGCCTGATATACCAATCCAAAATCCGATATTGGTCCATCTTTTTGCTTCTTTGGAGGCTCGCTCGGCCCCTTCTTTATCACCGGCATAAAATCTCGATTCAACCTTTGCTGCATTAATGATACCAACGATTCCTAATGGCATACAACAAAATACAGTCACCAATATTGCTTGTGTCAAATAGCTTTGTGGTGGCCTGATAAGCGCTTTTTTGTCCTCCTCTTCATTAATTATGTCGCCATTGGCATCCAGATAATGTAAAATTATAAACTTGTCATCTCCATACTGCTTTTTGGTTTCTTCCCACCACAAAGCAGTACAAACAACTGCCAGTGCCTTGCTTTTAAAATATTTTTACCATAATAGATTGTTTTGCTGATTATTACACGTTACTACCTTGGCTGAATGAAAGAGTTGTCAATGTTAATTAAAGATTAATATGTCTGTTAATTGTTTTTGAAAATCGTTAACGGTAATCTGAAATTTTTTAACGTACATTTGTGCTTTGCAAGGTCGTTTAACAAAAGGCTAAATTTATTAAAATATATCAAAAGCCGATGAAGATTAAATATTTTTTTTTCCTGTCAATTTTTGTATTGAGCATGATGATGGCTGGTTGCACATCAACTCGGGCTAAGCATGAAGTAAGCAACCTGCAACCGGTATTGGACTCGCTTCGGCGGGTATATGCCCCGGATAAGAGAGTGAAGTTGTGGGTTAGCTCATTGACCGGAAATGATTTAAGGTTATGGGTGGAAGACCCTAAAGCTTTTGAGGAGGTAAAGGCCGTTTTGAAAAAACGCTTTCCCACCATAAAAGCCGATTTGGAATGGCTACCTGAAAAAAACAGAACACAGCCGGTTTCGGGGTTAATCAATAACTCGGTGGCTAACCTGCGAACTATGCCAAAGCACAGCGCAGAACTGGCAACACAGGCGTTGTTGGGAACTCCGGTGCGGGTATTTAAAAAACAGGGCGAATGGTATCTGGTACAAACACCTAACCGCTATATTGCCTGGGTTGATTCGGCGGCGCTCGTTACGCTGAACAAACAACAACTTGCTGCCTACAAGTCGTTAAAAAAGGTGGTGTTTAAACCCGTTTGCGGCTTTTCCTATGCTGAACCTGATGATCAATCGCAAACTGTTTCCGATTTGGTAATGGGTTGTTTGTTGCCGGTGAGTTTGGCAAAAAACGGATTTTATAAGGTGAATTACCCCGACGGACGAGAAGCCTGGGTAAAACAAAACGAGGTGATGAACTTCAGTAAGTTAGCCGGTACTATTCCCGATGGCCAACAGTTGGTTGAAACGGCAAAAAAGTTTCTGGGATTTCCTTACCTGTGGGGAGGTACTTCGGTAAAAGCGGTTGATTGCAGCGGTTTTACCTCTACCATTTACTACATGAACGGACTCCTGCTTCAACGTGATGCCTCACAGCAAACTAAATATGGAAAAGAGATAACTACTTCTTATAGTAGTGAGAAACTGTTGCCGGGCGATCTGCTTTTCTTTGGTAGGCCGGCCTCCAAAACTCATGCTGAACGGGTTACCCACGTTGCTATGTGTATAGGTGGCGGCAGGTTTATCCATGCCTCCGGAAAGGTACGTATTAACAGTATAGACAGCACAGCCCCTGATTTTATCAAATCGTACGTGCCCCGTTTTGTACGTGCGGTGCGTGTAAAGGGATTCGTAGATGGAAAAGGAATTGAAAAACTGAGTGAAAACAGCTTTTATAAAGCAATATTCAAAGAATAAAGCAAGTTTAATTAGAAAAATATAAATCCATGAAATCAAATCGTCGTGATTTTGTAAAAACAGTTGGGGTGGCATCACTGGGTGCGTTGGTTTCAAAAACAGCCATGGCCAATACACCGTCCCTGCTCAAAAGTGGCAAAGGCGGTAAGCTTAAGCTGCGTTTTCGTTCCTATAATTTAGAATTAACACACACCTTTACGGTGGCCGAGATGTCACGAAACACAACGCCCGTGGTGCTTACCGAACTGGAATATGATGGGCTTGTGGGATATGGCGAAGCCTCCATGCCTCCCTACCTGGGTGAATCGCATGAAACCGTTCTCAGGTTTTTAAATAAGGTTGATATGGAGCAGTTTTCCGATCCTTTCAGGATGGAGGAGATTCTCGATTATATCGACTCGGTAGCGGAGGGAAACCGGGCTGCTAAAGCTTCAGTAGATATTGCCCTTCACGATTTGGTGGGGAAGATTGTTAATCAGCCGCTTTATCGCTTGTGGGGGCTCTCCTTCGAAAAAGCACCGGTAACTTCGTTTACTATCGGGATTGACAAACCTGAAGTAGTGGTGAAAAAAACCAAAGAGGCGGCTCGTTTTAAAGTGCTGAAAGTTAAATTGGGTAGGGGAAACGATAAGGAGATGATAAACATGGTGAGGAGTGTTACTGATGTTCCCGTTTATGTTGATGTTAATCAGGGTTGGAATGATAAGTATCAGGCACTCGATATGATTAACTGGTTAAAGGAACAGGGTGTTATTTTTGTTGAACAACCCATGCCTGCTGCTCAAATAGATGATATGGCCTGGCTTACGCAACACAGTCCGTTGCCCACTCTGGCTGATGAAGCATTCCATCGTTTGCCTGATGTTGTAAAGTTTAAAGATGTCTATTCCGGTATCAATATAAAGCTTATGAAAAGCACCGGCTTGCGCGAAGCACACAAAATGATTACTGTGGCTCGTGCCATGAATATGAAAATCCTGATGGGTTGCATGACCGAAACTTCGTGTGCCGTTTCTGCAGCAGCACAGCTGTCGCCCTTGGTTGACTGGGCCGATCTCGATGGAAATCTCCTTATCAACAACGATGTTTACGAAGGAGTGAAAGTAGTTGACGGAAAACTCACACTTAACGACCGGCCGGGAATCGGTATCCG
>Ga0164318_10003420_pt1 | contig 15021 bp, 12 predicted proteins | sample GuaBasSedimGuay9_FD_113734 | JGI IMG/M metagenome (GOLD analysis project Ga0164318, IMG submission 113734) | Subseafloor sediment microbial communities from Guaymas Basin, Gulf of California, Mexico - Guay9, Core 4571-4, 0-3 cm | ecosystem: Environmental > Aquatic > Marine > Hydrothermal vents...
AAACAACAAACAACAAACAACAAACTAACAAACAACAAACTAACAAACAACAAACTAACAAACACTATATCCCATGTCCAAATTCACCAATCATAACGACAAAAAAATAGCCAAACTTCTTGAATTATCAGAAGTAGTTATTAATAAGCAGAAAGCAGCCGCTTATGTGAAAGAAAATATGAATACAATTGATGCCATTATGCCTTCAGACGTAACTACTCTTGTGCATCAGTTGGTTGAAAAAGGATATGCAATGGAGGATTTAAAGAAGCATATTGCTAAAATTTTAAATCTATTTTATAAGGCACTGAATAATTTTGAAGTTCCAAGTCCTGAAGAAACTGACTTACTCTATTGGCTACAAAAGAATAATAGAGTAATGCAGGAGAAACTGATTACTCTTAAAGCTCCAATAAAAGCTATTAATATTGAAGGTGTTTCTGAAAAATATTTACAAGAAATTAATGATGGTATTGAAAACTTAAAATCTTACATAAATTACTTTACGATAAAAGAAAACCTACTTTTCCCTGCAATTGAAAAATATTGGGAAGACTTTAAATGTGTACAGGTAATGTGGTCTATTCATGATGATATTCGCCGACATCTAAAACAGCTTCCTGAGATACTAAATGCTGAGAATTTTGATTTAAAACTATTTAATATAGTTTCAAGTAAGTTATATTTTGATGTAAAAGCTATTATCTTTAGAGATGAGAATATTCTTTTTCCAGAAATGCTATTGACGATTCCTAAAGAAGATATGGCAAAGTTCTTATTAGAAAGTAAGAATTTTAACTTTCCATTTATTGAACCAAAGCTCGAAAATATTGCTTCAATAGCTCCAAAAGATGAGTTTATTGCTGGGCAAGTAAACTTAGGAACAGGAAATATTACCGCCGAACAAATTATTATGATTTTCAATCATCTTCCTGTTGATATAACCTACGTAGATGAAAATGATACTGTTAAGTTCTTTTCAACACCTAAACATAGAATATTTCCACGAACTAATGCCATTATTGGTCGTAAGGTTCATAATTGTCATCCACCAGAAAGTGTGCATATAGTAGAACGCATAGTTGATGCCTTTAGAAAAGGTGAAAAAAATGAGGCTTCATTCTGGATTCCCATGGGTTCTAAATTTGTACTTATTAAATACTTTGCAATAAGGGATAATGAAGGAGCATTTAGAGGAACCCTTGAAGTATCACAAGAAGTAAGTGATATTAGAAGCCTTGAAGGAGAAAGAAGGCTGCTCGACTGGGACTAGAACTAGAACTTGGCAAACACATAATTTTGCATTATATCTGCCGAAGATATCGTAACGATAAGTTCGGAATAAATAATTAATACAAATGATATGAATCCTTTCGTAATAACAGCATATAAATCACCAGAATACTTCTTCAATAGAGTTTATTTCTAAATATAAACTAAGTTCTACCTCCACAATTAATTCTGCTTTAAAAGTGCTAATAGAAAAAGAACTAATCTATAAAGAAAATAAGATGTATAAGATCTATGATGTTTTTTTGAGTAGATTTTTTCAGTATAGCTAATGGCTATAAGAAAAGGAGACAGTCTATATCTACAAATTCAACTCAACAATAATGGGACAATGATCAGACTGAAAAGTGTCTGGTTGAATGGCGACAGATTTAAGATTTGCCTTAAGATTATCTGTAATCATATGATAATCTATTCTCCAGCCCTTATTATTTGCTCGTGCATTGGCTCTATAACTCCACCAAGAATAATTATGAGGTTCTTTGTTTAAATCTCTGAAAGTATCAACAAAACCCTCAGCTAAAAAACTACTCATCCAGTCTCTTTCTTCTGGTAGAAATCCAGAGCTTTTAGCATTTCGCTTTGGGTCGTGAATATCAATTGCTTCGTGACAGATATTGTAATCTCCACTAATGATAAGCTTTGGTCGCTCTTTTCTAAGTTCTAATATATAGTTCTGAAAATCGCTGAGCCATTGCATTTTAAATTCTTGACGTATATCTCCTGAAGAACCCGATGGATGATATACACTTATTACACTTAAATTGCCAAAATCAGCTCTTATAAATCTTCCCTCAAAATCATACTTCTCTATTCCCATTCCTTTTACGACTTTGTCAGGAGTAATTCTTGTGAGAATTGCAACTCCACTATAGCCTTTTTTAGTTGCCGAAAACGAATAAGTCTCGTAGCCTAGCATTGAAAAGTCCATTGCTGGAATTTGCTCTTCTTGAGCTTTGGTTTCTTGTATGCAAACTACATCGGCATTACTATCCTTAAGCCAATCTATGAATCCTTTTTTTACCGCTGCTCTTATTCCATTTACGTTATATGATATTATTTTCATGAGAAAAGTTGTTTATTTGATTATTCGGTTATTTGGATGTTAAAGTGTTCTTTGTTTCTTGTTCCTGCTAACTATTCCTAATTATTAATTATTAATTCCTAATTATTAATTAATCAAGCTTCCACTAGAATGATTCCTCACAGCTCCAGTTACTGAAGAAAGAACATTTACTTCATTATTTATTCTTAAAACTCCAAGAAATGCAAATATAAGAGCTTCTTTATAATTAATTAGCAATTCATTGGGAACAGTGATTTTACAATTAGTTTTTTCTTCAATTAACTTCATCAAGTACCTATTAAAAGCACCTCCACCTGTGAAAAGTACGTTATTAAAATCCTCAGAAAATGAATTTGCTATTTGTAAACTAATATGCTCAGCACAAGTACGCATTTTGTTTTCAGTACTTAAATATGAGTTTTCAATAATTGGAGTAAATACTTCCTCAAGCCATTCTCTGCCAAGTGACTTTGGATGTGGTTGAGAATAATAATCAATGGAATTTAGTTTATCCAAAAGTTCATTATTAATATTTCCTCTCATTGCAATATCTCCATTTTTATCGTATTCAAAGCCTTTTTTCTTTGCAAGATAGTTGAACACAAGATTAAAAGGACCAATATCCCAAGCAATGCGTTCTCCATCTTTATCAAGGCTAATATTAGCAAATCCTCCAAGATTTATACATGCGTCGTATTTGTGAAAAAGCAGTTCATCGCCTATTGGCACAAGAGGAGCACCTTGTCCTCCCAATGCAATATCTTGTGAACGAAAATCGAATACTAAAGGGCAAGATATATGACTTCTTAACGCAGTACCGTTGCCAATTTGAAGTGTGTACTTTTCTTTTGGATTATGGAAAATTGTATGCCCATGAGATGCTACAATGTCTGGTTTAAGATTTTGTCTTTTGGCAAAAGCACTTACCAATCTACCAAGATAATGGCCGTATTCGTAATCTAGTTTTATTAATTCTTTGGAGCATAGTTTAGGAGCGCTAATCAGCTTATTTTTCCATTCATCATCGTACTCAACAGTAATTGCTTTTATAATGTCAAACTCCCATTGTCCTTCTTTCTTATCGAAAACACAATAAGCTAAATCCACTCCATCAAGTGAAGTTCCGGACATTATTCCTATTGCTGTAGTTACTGACATATAATTATTTATTATTTATATTCATTCATAGATTTCTCTAACATCTGTTTAATCAGAGTCATCTGTGTTCCTATTTTTTACTACAACACCTCCAAAAGTTTCTCCAAAGAGATTCCCCTAGAACCCTTCATTAATATCAAGGATTCAGTAATTGGATTCTCCAAAATCCATTCTGTAGCTTCTTCTGTAGTGTTAAAAGCAAGAATATTTTTAGCTACCTTCATAAACTCTGCACCTACAAATATCGTATTTTTTAACTGTTCTGTATCAATGTTTTTTATTAAATTTCTATGTTCTCTTTCACTTTCATCACCTAGCTCAAGCATATCGCCGAGGATGCACCATTTATTTACAGTTTTTATAGTTTTAAAACTATCTAAAGCTACTTCCATACTACTTGGATTAGCATTATAAGCATCAAGAATTATTTCATTTTTCTCAGTTTTCATCCATTGCGAACGTTTATTATTTGGAGCATATTCACGCAGGGCTTCAGCTATCTTTTCATCTTCTATCTGAAAATAATTTCCAATGGTAATTGCAGCTAATAGATTATAGAAATTATATCCTCCAACAAGCTGAGATTCTATCTCCATACCGTTCCAAACTAAGGCCGCAAAGGCTCCCTTATTTAGTTTCTTTGCTTTAATATCTGCCTCTGAACTTTCACCATAAGTTATTCGATCAATGCCTTCAGACATTTTCATAATAATATCACTATCAGTATTTACAAATACTTTTCCCGCTTTCTGCTCTACCGCTTCGTAAAGTTCTCCTTTGGTTTTAATAACACCTTCTAAACTTCCAAAACCTTCAAGATGAGCCTTGCCAATGGAGGTAATAATGCCATAATCTGGCTCTGCAATTCTACAAAGCTCAGCTATTTCGCCCTGATGACTTGCTCCCATTTCAATAATTGCAATCTCGGTTTCTTTTGGTATAGCGAGAATTGTAAGAGGTACACCAATATGATTGTTGAAATTCCCAGCAGTAGCATGAGTTGTAAATCCCTTCGAAAGAACAGCATATATTAGTTCTGTAGTTGTGGTTTTTCCATTTGTGCCTGTAATTCCCAGAAAAGTAATATTGAATTGACGGCGATGAAATGCGGCTAATTGTTGAAGATATTCTAGCACATCAGTAACAAGCAATGTTCTGTCATCAATATAGTATTCTTCTTCATCAATAATAGCATAAGCAGCACCCATTTCAAGAGCCTTTTGAGCAAACTTATTTCCATTAAAATTATCTCCCTTTAAACAGAAGAATAATTGACCAATCTGTATCTGGCGAGTATCTGTTGAAACTCCTGTTGATGCCATAAAATAGCGATGTAATTTTGCTATACTAATATTCTTTTCCATTGAAATTCTATTGGTGTATAATATTGTATAAAAATAGTAATTAGATTGAATTGGGCAGTGCTTTTATGTAGTTTTATTTAACAAAGATTTGTTGATGAGTAGAAATGATATTGTTAGAATATTAGAATTCATGAATTCTACTTGTTGAAAGGAATTATTTTTTCTGTATTTTTGAAGAAAATGAATCATGAAAGAAGATTTTAAAGAATTTTTAAGTTTTAATAAGGCAGAAAGAAGAGGTATTTTTATACTTTCTTCTATAGTTGTGCTTCTTCTTTTGTATAATATTTTTGGACCTTTTAAGAAGAAAAAGGCAAAAGATTTTTCAGAATTTGAGAAAGAAGTAGTCAGATTTGAAAATGCTAAAGATAGTTTACTATCCATAAGTAAGAATAAAAAGAAAACATATAATAGTAAGTATCCTAGAGCAAAAAGAAAATACAATTTTCATAATTTTAATCCAAACTTAATTGATGAGAATGATTGGGTTAAAATGGGGTTAACGTCCAAACAAGCTAGTAGTATTATTAAGTTTGTATCGAAAGGAGGGAAGTTTTATAAGCCTAACGATATAAGAAAGTTGTATTGTTTATCTTCAGCAGAATGTGATATAATTGTTCCTTATGTTGTAATCAAAAATGCTGATATTACACAGGATACCAAAGCTGAGTTTAAGGAGGAGTATTTGCAAATTGAGTTGAATTCAGCTACTCAGGAAAATTTGGAACTAGTAAAAGGAATTGGACCATCTATTGCAAAAGGGATAATAAAGTACAGAAGTATTCTTGGTGGTTTTGTGCAAATAGAACAACTTAAGGAGGTTTATCATATTGATTCTGTTAAATATAAAAGTATAAAGAATAATTTTATAATAATCACGGATTCAATAAGTAGAATTAATATTAATACTGCCGATTATTATGCTATCAGACGCCATCCATATATTAGTAAACAAATTGCTTATGAGATAATTCAATACAGAGGGCAAAAAGGTGATTATAAAAGTATAGAGGATATATTAAAAGTTAAAGGAGTGTCAGATAGTCTTTATCAAAAAATTTATCTTTACTTTGCACTTTCGGAGCAGAAATAGTAATACACACAAAACAAAAGCAATGATTTTAGATACATTCAAGAAATACCCACGAACTTTCTGGGTAGCAAATAGTATTGAGTTAATAGAACGAGCAGCATGGTATGGATTCTTTATGTTATTTGCCAATTATTTAACTGAATCTTCAGACCTTGGAGGCTTAGAATTTACCCAATCACAGAAAGGAACTATAATGGGAGTTGGAACTGGTATTCTATATTTTTTACCAGTTATTACAGGAGCTATTGCAGATAGATTTGGCTATAAGAAAGTATTAATATTGGCTTTTTCTATTTATACCTCAGCATTTTTATTATTTCCTCTTTTTCACTCTTTCACAGGAGTCTTCATTATGTATTTATATCTCGCTCTTGGTGCAGCGCTTTTTAAACCAATTATATCAGCCACCATTGCCAAAACTACCACTGATGAAACTTCCTCTATAGGCTTTGGAATATTCTATATGATGGTAAATCTTGGAGCATTTATTGGTCCCATGATTACTTTGCTTTACCGCGAGAATACATTTTATATTTCTGGAGGAATTATTGCTTTGAATTTCGTTCTTTTGCTGTTTTACAAAGAGCCTGGCAGAATGAAAGATACAACTCCTATTGGTAAGAGCTTTTCTAAAGTTTTCAAGAATATTGGGATTGTAGTTTCGGACTTAAAATTTATGCTATTCCTTTTAATTATCTCTGGTTTTTGGACTATGTACAATCAGTTGTTTTTTGCTCTTCCTGTATTTATTTCACAATGGGTAGATAGCTCTGTATTATTTCAATTCTTTAGTGAGAATTTCCCTTCAATAGCTGCTAATTACAGTGATAATGGACAAATGGACTCCGAATTTATTACAAATTTTGATGCTATGTTTATTATAATATTCCAAATCCTGATTTCAAGTATAGTAATGAAATTGCGACCAATAAGTACTATGGTAACAGGATTCATTATTGCAACTATTGGTATGGGGCTTACAGTTTACACTCAGAATGTAATGTTTACTATTGTGGCTATATTCATCTTTTCTATTGGTGAAATGTCAGCAAGTCCAAAGATTACTGAATATATTGGAAGAATAGCGCCAGCCGACAAAAAAGCACTTTTTATGGGGTTCTCTTTTATTCCATTGTTTTTGGGAAATGTACTGGCAGGAATAGTTTCAGGCCCAGTTTACCAAGCTCTTTCTGACAAAGCAGAGTTAGCAAAAGACTTTGCTTTAAAGAATAATATTATAATAGAGACAGACCTCAGCAAAAAGGAGAGCTTTGAAGCCATAGCTTCTCAAGCAAATATGACAGCTTCTGAATTAACAAACCAACTTTGGGCTTTATATCACCCCAATAATTTCTGGTATGTAATATTAGGTATTGGATTTCTTTCAGCAGCAAGTTTATTTGCTTATGATAAATTGTTGATGAGGGAGAAATAAAATTTATTAGCAACGGGCTTAAGCCCGTTGCTAATGCAAAATATTTATTTTACAATCTCATAAGTATCTCGAGCAATAACTAACTCCTCGTCAGTAGGAATAATCCATACTTTAACCCTTGAACCTTCTTTTGTAAGTTCAATCTCTTTGCCTCTTACTCCATCATTCTTCTCGAAATCGAAATCAATACCTAAAAACTCAAGCCCAGTCATAACATTTGCACGAGTCTCTGAAGCATTCTCGCCAATACCACCAGTAAAAATAATTGCATCAACACCACCCATAGCAGCAGCATAAGCGCCAATGTATTTCTTGATTCGGTATTCATACATTCTCAAAGCAAGAATAGCTCTTTCATTACCATTTTCAGCAGCAGCTTCAACTTCGCGCATATCAGACGATACTCCTGAAATACCAAGAACCCCACTATGTTTATTCAATAAAGTATTGGTTGCATTTAGCCCAATTTCTTCTTTATTCATTATATAAGTTAATGCTCCAACATCCAAATCACCACAACGAGTTCCCATCATAAGACCCTCTACAGGAGTAAGACCCATACTTGTATCAACTGATTTCCCACCTTTAATAGCAGCAATAGAAGCTCCGTTTCCTAAATGGCAAGTTATTACCTTAAAATCTTCGCTTGTATTATTCAGTATCTTAGATAACTCCTGAGATACAAATCTATGACTTGATCCGTGGAAACCATATCTACGAATACCATATTTTGTATATAATGCATGTGGAATTGCATACATAAACGATTCAGGTTTCATAGATTGATGAAAAGCAGTATCGAAAACACCAACTTGTGGTACGCCAGGAATCAGATTTGTAATTGCATAAATACCTTTCAAGTTTGGAGGATTATGAAGTGGTGCTAATTCAACCATTTCTTCCATTTTTGCAATCATATCCTCAGTAATACTAACACTTCCCTTAAAAGCTTCTCCACCATGTACTACTCTATGTCCTACAGCTTGTATTTCTTCTAATTTTTTTATGCTACCATGTTTTTTTGAAGTAAGAACACCTAGTACATATTCTATTCCTTGTTGGTGATCGTAAATATTTCCTTCAAGCTTAACTTTATCTCCATCAGCACGTTCATTCTTTATGAATGAACCATTAAGACCAATTTTTTCTACTATTCCCTTTGCGAGTACACTCTCGTCAGTCATATTAAACAACTGATATTTAATTGATGAGCTACCGCAGTTTATAACTAATATTTTCATTATTTTCTACTTTTGACCTAGATTAAAAATTGAACCATCTTTTTCTACTTTCTTACCATCTTTATAAAGATAAAATCCTTCCCCTGTTTTACGGCCAAGCATTCCTGCTCTAACCATTCTTCTAATTAAAGGAGAACTTTTGTATTTTAGATCTCCATACTCATTATAAAGTCCTTCCATCCATTTAGTTAGTTTATCAAGTCCAATTCTATCTGCCATAGAGAATGGTCCTCTTTGCATTCCGTAGCCCAACTTCATTGTCTTGTCAATCTGCTCAACAGTACTAACACCTTCCATTAGCAAATCACAAGCCTCATTAATCATTGGAACAATAAGTCTTGTACTGATATTCCCTGGTGAACCATTAATATTTATAGTTTCTTTTCCAATCATTCTCACAAACTGCTTTACAGTTGTAAGAGCTTCTTCAGAAGTATTTCTACAACGATTTATCTCAATAATTTTATTGGTAATAGCAGGAGAAATAAAGTGTACTCCAACAGCTCTGCAAGGTCTTTTTAATACAACAGCAAGATCAGCAATTACAATGGTTGATGCATTGGAAATCAATACACAATCATCAGAAACCACTTCTTCAACTTTCTTAAAAACAGCCTTACGAGTTGGTTGATTTGGAACCCACTTTTTCGTATTAATGGTTTCTATTACTATACTGCAATTAGCAATATCGTTATAATTAGTAGTACCTTTTATTCTTGACATAATGGCTCTTTTATCACCACTTGTCATCCCCCAATGACTAATAATTTCATCAATTTGACTCCTAATTCCTTCGAGAGATTTCTCAACATTCTCCTCCGAAATTTCAATAAAAGTCAAATCAATGCCACTTTTACTAATCAATATAGCAATTTCTTGCCCCATTGTACCACAGCCAACTATTCCTACTTCAAAGCTTTTAGTCTTTGATTTTAGGGATTTATTTAAGGCGTAATCTTCAAGTAATTCACTCATATTCTTTATATTATATTTTATTAAATTGTAACTTGATTTGCAGTAATAGCAACAAGGTTAACAATATCGTCAACCGAACAACCTCTTGACAAGTCGTTAATAGGAGCTGCCATTCCTTGCAATACAGGACCTACTGCATCAGCACCGGCAAGACGTTGAACTAGTTTATAAGCAATATTTCCAGCATCTAAAGTAGGGAAAACCAAAACATTAGCCTGACCAGCAATTTTACTATTTGGAGCTTTGCTACTTCCAATAGCAGCTACTATGGCTGCATCAGCTTGCATTTCTCCATCAATTAATTCGTTTGGAGCCATTTCTTTGGCAAGTCTTGTAGCTTCCACTACTTTATCAACATCCTCGTGAGCTCCACTGCCCATTGTACTAAAGCTCAACATTGCAACTTTAGGATTTATTTTAGCAATATTACGAGCAGTTTGAGCCGAAGCAACAGCTATTTCTGCAAGTTGTTTTGCATCTGGATTTGGATTTACAGCACAATCTGCAAAAACTAGAATTCCATCTTCGCCATAAGTCTTATCTTTAAGAATCATAATGAAAGCACCAGAAACTACGCTGCTATTTGGAGCAGTTTTTACAATCTGAAAAGCTGGGCGAAGCACATCACCTGTTGGATGCTCAGCACCACTAACCTCACCATCAGCATAGCCGGCTTTAATCAAAAGTGGGCCAAGATATAATGGTTGATTACAAAGTTCTTCGGCTTGCTCTCTTGTCAACCCCTTTGACTTACGAATTTCCATAAGAAGATTAATAAGTTCTTCTCTTCGTGAATCGGTAATAGGATCATAGATTTCTGCCTTAGAAATGTTCTTTAAATTCCACTTTATAGCATTCTCTTCTATTGTTTTCTTGTCGCCAATAAGTATTAGTTTCGACAAAGATTCTTCGATAATAATATCAGCAGCTTTCAAACTTCTTTCTGCCTCTCCCTCTGGTAAAACTATAGTGTGCTGACTAGTTTTAGCATTGTTCTTGATATCTTCAATTAAACTCATATTATATTTGTTAAATCACAGTATTTCAATAATTTGAAATACATATTATTATTATGTATTAATTAGCACAAAAATATGTATAATTTCAAAGCTGAAATATTGTCTTAACATATCTTTTGCTTTTTTAAGAAGGTAGTTAAGCATGTATTAAAGTAGAATTTATCATACAATTTATTGTAAAATGAAGTGCCTTTTTTATAGGGTTTTAGAGCTATTGATAAGGAGGTGTTCAGAAAATAGGTTTTACTCAGAAAATATTTGATATATTTTTGTAACAAAATATTTTTAAAACAGTTAAAGCAGTATCTTTACCAACCCTAAATAAATATGTTTTAGAATGAAGAAATTCGCATTACATTGGCAGATACTTATTGCACTAATTGCCGCTATAATATATGGTGTTGTATTCAATACCAATTTTGTTATTACTCAAGAATCTATAAATAATTTACAAGAGTCTGGATTGTCAACAGAAGTAGTTTCTCAACTTACTCCATTAGTGGGAAATTCATATAAAACAAAAGCATCTTTTAAAGAGGCTCTTGATAATGCAGGAATAAGCTATTCCAAATACGGAGGAACATTTATTAAGGAGTTTTATTCAAATAAACAAGTTGGTTGGATTGCATGGCTTGGAGTAATCTTTATTCGTGCCTTGAAAATGCTGATTATTCCATTGGTTTTAAGCTCACTAATTAGTGGCGTTGCAAATCTTGGTGGAGGTGATAATTTGGGGAGGTTAGGGCTTAAAACATTATCATATTACATGCTTACAAGTACATTGGCCATTGTTACGGGTTTGTTTTTTGTAAATATTATTAAGCCAGGTGTTGGCGCCGATACCTCTTTCGAACAAGAGGTTAATGGGCTTGCAACTAGTGCCGATGGTATTGGGCAAACCATGTTAGAAATTATTCCTACAAATATTTTCCATTCGATGGATCATGGTAAAATGTTACCAATTATATTCTTTTCTATTCTTTTTGGGTTCTTTATCAATAAAGTTGGTGATAAATCTAGGATGTTTCTGACAGATTTCTTCAATTCTGTTTTTGATGTAATGATGAAAATAACCATGTGGATTATTAGATTTACACCACTTGGAATTTTTGGTATTGTAGCTAAAGTTGTAGCTGACCAAGATGATTTATTAGGTCTTATTTCTAGTATGGGATTATATATGGGTACAGTTCTAATTTCTTTAGCTGTTCATGCGTTTATTACACTTCCTTCTCTTACTAAATTTGTTGGTAAAACAAGTCCAATAAAGCATTTTAGAGCAGTTACTACTCCTTTGCTTACAGCGTTTTCTACTTCCTCATCAGGAGCTACACTACCTTTAACTATTAATGCTGTAGAAAAGAATGAAGGTATTTCTAATAAAATTTCAAGTTTTACTTTGCCTTTAGGAGCAACAATAAATATGGACGGAACAGCCCTTTATGAGCTTGTTGCTGCTATGTTTATCGCTCAAGCTTATGGCTTTGATATGACAATTACTCAACAAATAATAATGGTTTTCACAGCTTTATTAGCATCTATTGGTGCAGCGGCTATTCCTATGGCTGGTATGGTAATGCTTACTGTGGTGCTTACTGCTGTTGGCCTACCTTTGGAAGGTATTGGGCTTATCCTAGCAGTTGACAGAATTCTTGATATGTTCCGTACTTCGGTAAATGTATGGAGTGATACCTGTGGCGCTGTTATTATTGCTAAGTCTGAGGGTGAAACTTTGAAGATTTAATGATCTTTCTGTAATTCAATCATTTCTTTCATGCGTTTAAATCCACCTCTTTCAACAGGTGAAGATTTGAATAGTTTCTTAAATCTTGGTTTTTCTAGGTTCTCCCAATCTTCCTTTTTCATAAGAAATAATTCTTCACTTATTCTAAAAAGAGATTCATTTGTTGGCGTTAGTTTTGAATTCCATGGGCATACATCTTGACAAATATCGCAGCCAAAAATCCAGTTATTAAGTTTTGGTTGAAGTTCATCAGGAATGTTACTTTTAGATTCTATGTTTAAGTAAGATATGCATTTGTTAGCATCCATTTTATATGGCTCCATCAGTGCATTAGTAGGGCATGCATCAATGCATTTAGTACATGTGCCACAATATTCAGCATTCAATGGAGAATCTGCTTCTAGGTCTAATCCTATAATTATTTCGCCAATAAAAAAGAAAGATCCAAGTTGTTTATTAAGCAGTAAAGTATTTTTCCCCATCCAGCCAAGTCCAGATTTTATTGCCCAACTTTTATCTAGTATTGGTGCAGAATCAGTAAATGCTCGCATAGGAGTTTCAGGAACAAGCTCATTAATAAATTCCATTAGAGAACGCAATTTATCTTTTATTACATAATGGTAGTCTGTGCCTAGGGCATATTTAGATATCTTATAGTGACTGTAAGAATTTAAGTTTTTATCAGGAAAGTAATTAATTAAAACAGAAATCACAGAGTTTGTCCCTTCAACAAGCTCTGCTGGATTAACCCGTTTCTCAATATTACGAGCCATATAAGCCATATCACCATGGTAGTTGTTATGAAGCCATTTTCTTAAGAATTCTTCTTCTTTATTTAATTTCTCAATAGTAGAAATACCACAAGCATCAAAGCCTAATTCTATGGCTTTTTGTTTAATATTTTGAGTTATTTTGGTAATGGGCATTAAGGAAATATCACTTACAAATTAAATAGATCTTTTTGGTCAGAGGCTTTGCTTTTGCCAAGGTGATTATAGGCAGTTTCAGTAACTTCTCTTCCTCTTGGAGTTCTCATAATATAACCTTCCATTATCAAGAAAGGCTCATAAACCTCCTCTATAGTTCCTGCATCTTCTCCCACAGCCGTTGCAATGGTGGTAAGTCCTACAGGCCCACCTTTAAACTTATCAATAATGGTAGAAAGAATACGGATATCCATTTCATCGAGCCCATTTTTATCCACATTAAGGGCTTCTAACGAAATATCTACAATCTCAATATCAATGCTGCCGTTGCCTTTTATTTGTGCAAAGTCTCTTACTCTGCGAAGTAAACTATTTGCAATACGAGGAGTGCCACGACTTCTTCTAGCTATTTCTAATGATGCTTGATCAGTAATGGGTACATCAAGGATATCTGCTGAACGGCTTACTATTTTAGAAAGAGTTTTTGCATTGTAGTATGATAGCCTTGAGTTAATACCAAATCTCGAACGTAGAGGAGCAGTTAGTAAGCCAGAGCGAGTAGTGGCTCCAATGAGAGTAAATGGGTTTAGTGTAATCTGAACCGTTCTAGCGTTAGGACCTGTCTCAAGCATTATATCAATCTTGAAATCTTCCATAGCAGCATAGAGATATTCTTCTACTATTGCACTTAAACGATGAATTTCGTCAATAAATAGAACGTCATTCTCTTCAAGGTTTGTAAGTAAGCCGGCTAAATCACCAGGCTTGTCAAGTACAGGTCCTGATGTAATCTTAATACCCGCATCAAGCTCGTTGGCAATAATATTTGAAAGAGTAGTCTTGCCTAAACCCGGAGGCCCATGAAGTAGAACATGGTCTAAAGCTTCGCCTCTTTGTTTGGCTGCAGCAACAAAAACTTCCAAGTTTTCAACTACTTTTGGTTGCCCTTTAAAGCTGCCAAAACTTAGTGGTCTAAGAGCTCTCTCGTATTCTTTCTCTCCAGAAGACAAATGTGATGTATCTGCATTAAGTGATTCGTTCATTTTACAAAGGTAGAAAGAATTTGGTTGGGTTAGTTGTAAAAATTAATACATCTAAAACCGTATTAGTTAATGTTGAAATTGTTTTTCTGAATTTATGTAATTTTTGCAAGAAAATACGAAATATTGCCTCGATGATGTATTGGGACAGGCTGATATTCCTGTTTTTAAAACAGTCTCTTTATTTATACTTAGTACAGACATTTACAAACGTAAACTCCAAGCCTAACGTTAGGTAGGCTTAGTTTCAAAATTTACAAAGCCTTATCTTTGGTGCTTTCTTATTAAAGATACAATAATTGATAGTTTTTGGGCAGATACTAATTAAAAAAGTATTAACTCTCCAAGAGAAAAAAGGTCTGTAATATTAAACTTTGCTATCTGAAAACTATATTTGAATTCCTAAATCTAAAAAAAAGTTAAAATTGGATTTTATTGTTTTACTTATCAAAAAAAAGTATTTCTTTGCACTTAGAAACGAGTTCAGTCAGTTATAGCATATAATTAGTAATTATGGCAGCAGAAGGTACAAAAGATAAAATATTAGAAGTAGCAAACAAATTGTTTAGCCGTTTTGGCTTTCATAAAACTTCAATGGATGAAATTGCTAGAATTGCAAGAAAAGCAAAAGGCTCTTTATATTATCATTTTGCCAGTAAAGAAGAATTAT
>Ga0164318_10003421_pt1 | contig 15021 bp, 11 predicted proteins | sample GuaBasSedimGuay9_FD_113734 | JGI IMG/M metagenome (GOLD analysis project Ga0164318, IMG submission 113734) | Subseafloor sediment microbial communities from Guaymas Basin, Gulf of California, Mexico - Guay9, Core 4571-4, 0-3 cm | ecosystem: Environmental > Aquatic > Marine > Hydrothermal vents...
AAAATCCTGCTCCCTTTTTTTCTTTTTTCTCTTCTACTCCGTTTAGCTTTTCTGCGGGATATTTACGCCCCGTCCTATTTCGATTCGATTGAGCATCTCAGAATTATCAAAGGGATAGTAGATGGATGGGAAAATCACGCGTTTTTGGATTCGCTCCAGCACATCGTGCCGACCTATTATCATCTCGGTTTCCATTTTCTCGCCTCGCTCCTGACCTTTGGCTTGCGTGCCGATCCCGTAAACGTGATGCTGGTCTTTGGGCAGGTGACTCTCGCCATGCTCCCCATCCCGGTCGCGATTCTCATTTGGCACGAGACAAAAAACAAATACGCCCTCATCTTCACCGCCCTCCTCGCAGGATTTGGCTGGTATATGCCCGGATTCGCAATCAATTGGGGAAAATACCCCGCGCTATTAGGCATCCTCGCATTTGAAATCACTTTAAGTCTAGCATACACATTTTCTCAAAAAAAGCACATCCAATTTGCTATTCTAACCTTAGGTATATTAATCTCTACTCTCATCCATACAAGAACACTCATTATTTTTCTCATCACTCTAACCAGTTGGCTTTTTGCAAAAAAAATAAAGAACCTCCCCAAAAATTACCGTCATTCAATTTTAAGAATTCAACTTTTAGGGATATTAATTTTTGGCATATTAATCCAAACCGAACCGCTCCTAAAATTAGCCCTAGAGCCATATCTTGAAAACCATCTCCTAATTACCATAATCCTGATTCTAAGCTTCTTTGCTCTGGCAAAATTCCCGCGCGCTTTTTATTTCAGTCTCTTCTTTATCTTATTTACTCTCGCTTCATTATTTATTCCAGTCGAGAGCGTATTTCCTCAATTAGCCAACCAAACTCTGCTAGACAGACCCTTTGTAGAAATGATCCTCTATTTTCCCTTATCCCTTTTAGGCGGCTTAGGATTAGCAGGATTATTGAAATATGCAGGTATCTTTGCAAATGAAAAGAAATCGAGAAAAATCCTACTTTATATTAAATCCTTTCTCGTCATCTTATTCATTGCGGCAATTGGCATTATCTCGCTAAAAAACTATGATTTTTACCCTTCCGATTGTTGCGTTCTTCTCAACTACGACGATACCATCGCCTTTGATTGGATGCGCGAGAATCTTCCCGCCAATGTGCGCATCTTAACCGCTGGCAGGAATCTACAAGTCATCCCCAACGCAACTGAAACCAACTTGGTCGGCACCGATGCTGGGGTTTGGATTCCACAACGCCTCAATCGAGAAATTATCCTAATGCCTTATCAACTTGATTTTCTTTCATTAGAAACGAGCAAGCTATTATGTCAAAGCCAAGTTGACTATATCTATGTTGGGAGTACAAATCAACATTTCAACGGCAGGCAACTGGAAGAGAAAAGAACGTGGTATCAAAAAATTCTCTTCTTACCAAAAGTACAAATCTATCAATTTAAAGGCTGTAATTAGGCAAAAAAACATCGCAGAATCTTATATAATGCCAACAAAATCTTGTTTGCTGAATCAAAACCCTTAGGGTATAATAATGTGCCAGCCCTCGAAAGTGAGGGCTGGTTAAATTTTGCCATTATTCTAATAATCTGTGAGGAAAGTATTATGCCAAAAAGAACCTACCAACCCAAAAAACGTCGCCGCGTCCGCGTGCATGGTTTTCGTCAACGTATGTCCACCAAAGGCGGACGTGATGTCTTAAAACGTCGTCGTCTTAAAGGACGCTATCGTCTAACCGTGAAAGCGAACGAACACGTCAAAAAAGTCAACTGGTAAAGTTACCATCTGTGCAAAACTTATGGCAGATATCTAGAAGATCGAGTGAAGCAAATTTCCGAGGGTGCAGGTGCAACGTCAATTTCGCCTGACCCGGTCAACTGATTTCAAGCGGGTGCGGCAAGATGGAAAATCTTATGCCCACCCGCTCCTTGTGTTGATTGCATTAAAAGATAGACAATCTACTACGAGAATTGGTGTAGCGGCAGGCAAAAGTGTGGGGAATGCCGTTAAACGGAATCGAGCCAAACGTCTGATTCGAGCCGCCGCACGAGATTTATATCCGCAAATTAGTTCGGGATACGATTTAGTGCTTATCGCCCGCGCGCCGATCATCCAAGTCAAGATGCCCCAAGTCCGCACCGCGTTGCAGCAACTTTTGCAGCGCGCAAATTTGTTAAATGAAGCGTGAGTTTTACCTCCCCGACGAATATCCCAGCGAACCGAAGTTGCGTGATTTACCACGCAATCTGCGTAATTTGCCGCGCATCGCTCTTTTAGCGGTGATACGTCTTTATCAGAAAACTTTTTCGCGCGCTTTACCTGCCGGAACCTGCCGTTTCTACCCATCCTGTTCACATTATGGGTATCAGGCGATTTACAAGTATGGCGTGCTGAAAGGCTCAGTCATGGCAACTTGGCGCGTTATGCGTTGCAACCCCTTTAATGCGGGTGGTCACGATCCTGTTCCATAGGAGAAAACAAGTGAAATTGAAAAAAATATTTATTCTTAGCGCAGCAGTGATGCTATTCGTGCTTTTAAGCGGATGTTCTGCCTCTGCGATGCGCTCTAATAGTTGGTCTGGCTTAAGTGCAGATGCAGAAAAAGCCTATCTTGCGAAGGGTACTTTTGTTTACGCGATTAGCTTGAGCAATGGTAGCATGGCATGGCGGTATCCCGCTGAAAAAGCGGATAGCAAAGAGGCTTATTTTGCTAATCCTGTTTTAAGCGAAGATGGGCAATTGATCATTGCTAGCGCAGGCTCCAACCATAGCTTAAGCTCCTTAAACCCCGCAACTGGGAATTTAAACTGGACTTTTAGCGATGCCGAAGGGGTTTGGATTGCAAGCCCACTTGTGCTTGGCGATACTCTTTACGCACCCAATACCGATGGAAAACTCTACGCCCTCGATCTGAACGGAAGTTTTCTTTGGGCAAAACATATTGGCGGCGCATTATGGGCGCAACCGGTCAGCGATGGTGATTTCTTATATATCACTTCGCTTGACCATCATGTTTACGCTTTTGATTTACAAAAAAAAGAAGTTACGTGGAATGTTGATCTTGGCGGCGCGATTCCCGGAGCTCTCGCTTTAGATGCCGAAGGAAAACTTTATCTTGGTTCCTTCGCCTCCGCTATCGTCTCAATTGACAGCCAAAGCCAGAATTTAGCATGGGAAACACCCACCAAAGGCTGGATTTGGGATGCTCCAGTTCTTGATGCGGATACGCTCTACGTTGGCGACCTTGATGGTTATTTTCACTCTATCAACACTGCGGATGGAAGCGAAAACTGGGATGCTTTCCAACCGGATGGACCCGTTACTGGATCTCCACTGGTAAGTAAAGATTTTGTTGTCCTCGGCACAGAATCTGGCACGGCTTACGCGATTGATAACGATGGAAAGATAGTTTGGCAACAAAATGTTGGCGAGCGACTATACACAAATCCTGTTCAAAGTGGTGAGTTGCTTCTTTTCGCCCCCACAGGAATCAAAATCAAAATCGCACTCGTTGCGCTTGATATCGAAGGAAGACAGGTGTGGCAATTCACACCTGAAAACTAAGGAGATATTATGTGGGATACCTACATCATCATTCCCATGAGCAATGTCCTGCTCTGGATATATGAAATCATAGGACATAATTTCGGCATTGCGATTATCCTTTTCACCATTCTTATTCGCGCCATCACTTGGCCCCTCACAGCCCAACAACTCAAAGGGACACAAGGGATGCAGGAATTGCAAAAAGATAAAGAATGGCTAGGCATTCAGAAAAAATATAAAAACGACAAAGAAAAGTTGGCTAGCGAGCAGATGCGCATCTATAAAGAGCGCGGCATTAACCCCTTTGGCTCTTGTCTACCAACTTTCATCCAATTCCCAATCATCATCGGGCTTTATCAATCCATCATCCGCTCCCTTGCCGCGACCCCGCTCTCACTACTCAACCTTTCGCGTAGCCTCTACTCCTTCTTAGATGTTTCCCAAATCATCCCGCTTAATAGCCGATTTCTTTGGATGGATTTAGGTCGCCCTGAATCAATTAACGTCTTTGGTTTTGCTCTCCCCACTTTGGCAATCATCGTGGTCATTACCTCCTATATTCAATCCAAACTAATGACCCCGCCCTCCAACCCCGGTGATCAAGGTGCAGCGATGGGGAATATGATGGCAATTTACATGCCCTTCCTGATGGGCTATTTTGCGATGACCTTCGCATCAGGTTTGGCACTTTACTTCATTGTCAGCAACCTGCTCGGTATCGCCCAATATGCGATGATGGGAAAAGCCAACTGGAGCAATTTAATCCCCGGAAAGAAAAGTTAGGGAGAGAAAAATGTCAGAACAAACAACACTCGAAGTCATTGCGCCAACAGTTGAAGAAGCTCTAGCGCAAGGACTGAAAGATTTAGGATTAACCGCCGCAGATGTCTCTTTTGAAGTTCTAGATTCTGGTGGCAAAGGCTTTTTAGGGATGGGAAAACGTCAGGTGCGGATGCGACTTACAGTCAACGGCGAAACGAATGATGACATCGCATCTCAAGCTGAGGACAAGTCCGCTCCGCTCGCTGACCCTGTGCCTGCTCCCACTAAAGAAGAAGACGCATCCCCCACCCCCAAAACGGATCCCGCTAATCCATCCAAAGAAGAACCGCTCCTCGAACGATCCGAAGAAGTGGTCAATAAACTCCTCGAGTTAATGCACCTCGACGCGCAAGCCTCCGCCCGCTACGACGACCCCGACCGCGAAGGACGAAAATCGGTCTACGTTGAAGTCTCCGGCAAAGAATTGGGCGTTCTCATTGGCAGACGCGGCAAAACCATTGATGCGTTTCAGCGTATTGCCGCATTGATTGTGAGCAAAGAAATGGCTCGCTGGGTGCGTCTCTCCATTGATGTGGAAGGGCATCGTAGCCGCCGTGAGCAACAACTCCGCCGCATGGCGCAAAAAATGGCAGAACAAGTCATCAAGACGGGACGTAAGCAAAGCCTAGAGCCGATGCCCGCCAACGAACGGCGCATCGTCCACATGGAGTTGCAAAACAGTCCTGATGTAAAAACAAACAGTTTCGGTGAAGACCCACAACGCAAAGTTGTGATTGAGCCGAAAAACTAAAGAAAACAAAAACCCGCTGAATAGCGGGTTTTTGTTTTCCTGCCACAACGGGGCTTCCGCTATAAGCCTGCTCCGTTCACGGGCAGGCGGTATAGATTAAACCAACCCCGCCTAGGAGGGAGACGTCCACAGAACGGGGGGGGGGTAAAATTTACCAATCAACTCGCGCCTGAAAACAGTTATAATTCACCAGATAAAATCAAAGGCGCATAAATGACCACTCCAAACCCAAAAACCCTCCCTAAAATTCTCTATATCGAAGATAACGCCGATTCACGTCTCCTTGTACAGCGTTTGCTGGCACGTGATTACGTCCTCCTCGAAGCGGATAACTCCATAGACGGAATCCAACTCGCCCTCGACACCCACCCCGACCTAATTCTCCTCGACATCAACCTCCCCGACCTAAGCGGGCGAGAAGTAGCGACACGCCTCAATAGCTCTCTTCCCAATACCCCGATGGTCGCCCTCACTGCCGATATAACCAGCGGTGCGCGCGAACGCGCCCTCGTTGCCGGTTGTGTCGGATTTATGACCAAACCCATCAATATCGATTCTTTCAGAGAAGATATAGAAGCCTATCTGCACGGAAAACGCCAATACGCCCAAAAAGCCGACCACCATCTCAAAGCCTATCATCAAGAATTAGTAGAACACCTCGAGAAAAAAGTGCATGAACTGACCAAAATGGCAGATCATAATAAATTTCTCGACCAACAAAATAAACACGTCATCGCCGATATGCAACGGCATCAACGTCTGCTCAAAGCCGCGGCAAAAGTCGGGCATAATATCACATCTATTTTCAATTTGGATGAACTCCTCCAAACCACCGTTGATATTATTTGCAAAGAATACGAATTCTATTACGCAGGCATCTTCCTCTTAGACCCCAAAAAAGAATGGGCTATCCTCCAAGCGGGCTACGGCAAAGCAGGCAACAAAATGGTCGCCAATAACCATAAACTCGCGGTCGGCGGCGATTCGATGATCGGCAACGCCATCCGCAACCAAAAAGGCGAGATTACCGCCGATGTAGGTAATCAAAAAGATCACTTCAAAAACCCTCTTCTGCCCGAAACGCGCTCAGAGATGGCACTTCCTCTCTCCACTAAAGGGAATACTTTCGGCGCGCTCACCGTGCAAAGCGAAAAAATCAACGCATTCAGCACCGCCGATATTGATGCCCTCCAAAGCATGGCAGACCAACTCGCCATCGCCATCCGCAACGCGCATCTGCTCAAAGATCTCAATGCCGCCAATCAAGAAATTCTCCGCACCAAAACTTTTGAAGCCATCGCCACCGCAACGGGAGAAGCAATCCACTGGGTAGGGAACAAAGCCGCGCCCATCCCCGGCAGTGCCGAGCGCGTGCAGGAAGATTTATTCAACTTCCTCGCCATTTTTCAAACCCTTTTGGATTTACCTCCCCAAGAACGGGATGCGCATCCCTTTGCGGAAGTTGCGCGCGTGACCTTCAACACGCTTGCCATCAATGGGCAAAATCTCGCCCAAAAAGTGGATGAACTCAACAAGCTCCCCCCCGACAACCTCCCCCTCGTTGTGGATATCGAATCCACCCTCGAAGATTTGGGCATCGTCAAACAAAGTGCCGAAACCATCCTCAATATCAAAGAAGACCTCATCGGACCCGGGCGCATCTCAAAAGCCGAAACCTTTGACCTTTCAGCCCTCATCGAAACCACCATCCTTGGAATGGGATTACCAAAAGATGTTGTCACCTCTTCTTCGGCTGAAAAATTGCCCAAAATTTTTGCAGATAAACACCAGCTTGGGCGCGTGCTAATCAACCTAATCAAAAACGCGTGGGAAGCCCTGGGAAAAAGCGACCAAGCCAAAATCCACGTCTCGGCTCTACCTGCCGAAGAGCAAGATTTTGTTCGGATTGAAGTTAGCGATAATGGACCGGGCATCCCGCCTGAAATCCTAGAGAAAATTTGGGTCTCGTTTTTCACCACAAAAGGCGATCACGGCGGCACCGGGCTGGGGCTTTCTGCCTGCATGGAAATCATCACTCAAAGCGGCGGGAAGATTTGGGCAGAAAGCAAAACTGGCGAAGGTGCGACCTTTATCATTCTCTTGCCCACAAAAAAAATCTAAAACTGTATATCTTTTGTAAGGGGAAAAAGGAACGAACTTGGTAAACTATATAGTTGTCATACATCAAAATTATTTTTAGAAGAAGGAGAAATTAATGCCCAAATTACTACTCGTTGACGATGAAGCCCTCGTGCGCCGCAGTATGCAAAAAACATTGCTTCGCAAGGGATTTGTTGTCGAAACCGCAGGAAATTGCACCGAGGGACTTGAAACCTTTAAAGCCGCATATAATACCGATGCCCCCATTGACATGGCTCTGCTCGATTTAAATATGCCAAACTTTGATGGTGTCCCCGCTCACGCGGCAGGACTTGATTTATTGACCAAATTACGCGAAATAGACCCGAACCTGAACGCCATCGTGCTAACCGCGTATGACGAAGTGGATACCGCCAAAAATGCCGTCCAACGCGGTGCGCGTAGCTATTTTGTGAAGGGGCGCGAACAAGGGCTAGTGGATTTGATTAACGAGATTTTAGAATAAAAAGATTTACCACAAAAACATAAAGAAAAACTTTGTGCTCTTCGTGCCTTTGTGGTGATAACAAGGAGACTATAAATGACCTCAACCGAAAGACAAGCAACTCTATTAAGCGCAACATTGCGCGTGGCAAATAATATCGCATCCATTCTTGACCCGCAAGAACTCTTGCAGCGCACCGTTGATATTATCTGTGACGAATTTGATTTTTATTACGCAGGCGTTTTCCTGCTCGATGAAGCCAACGAATACGCTGTCCTAAAAGCGGGACGCGGCAAAGCTGGCGATGCAATGCTCGCCGAAAAGCACAAACTTAAAGTGGGCGGCAACTCAATGATTGGTGCGTCCATCAGTTCACAACACGCCCGTATCGCGCTGGATGTTGGCGAGGAAGCAATCCACTTTAGCAACCCGCACCTCCCCAATACACGCTCTGAGATGGCTCTCCCGCTCACGGTAGGGACAAAAGTTTTGGGTGCGGTCACTGTGCAAAGTGAGCAAGAAGCCGCGTTTAGCGATGATGATATTTCAACCCTGCAAGGTATGGCAGACCAACTCGCCATTGCGATAGATAATGCCAATCAACACGCCGAAAACCAATTCTTGCTCGCACAAGCTGAACGTCGCGCGCGTCTCCTCGACGCGGCAAATCAGGTCGGGCGCGGGGTCGCCTCCATCCTAGATTTGGACGAACTTCTCCCTCAAACAGTCGATATCATCTGCGAAGCCTATAATTTCTACTATGCAGGTGTTTTTCTAATCGATGAAAATAAAGAATACGCCGTTCTCCGTGCCGGACGCGGCGAAGCGGGAAAAACGATGATTAAGCAAAATCATCGACTCAAATTGGGCGGCAATTCGATGATTGGCATGGCAGCCCGTGAGCGCATCGCCCGTATCTCGTTGGATGTCGAAGGCGAAGATGCCTTTTTCCGCAACCCGCTTCTGCCCGATACTCGCTCCGAAATGGCACTCCCTCTCTGCACAGGTACAAAATGTCTCGGTGCGGTCACCGTCCAAAGCATCGAGGGAAACGCCTTCAGCGATGACGATATTCAGACCCTCCAAACGATGGCAGACCACCTCGCCATCGCCATCAACAACGCCAATTTGCTCAAAGAACTAGAGCGCACTCACGCCGAATTGCTCCGCACAAAAACCTACGAAGCCCTCTCTGGCGCAACCACCGAAGCCATCCACTGGATCGGCAATAAAGCTCTCCCCATCACCACCACCGCCGCTCGAATGCAAGAAGATTTGAATGAAGCCGAGCTAGATATGGAATCGCTCAAAGAAGATTTGGGGATGATTGTGGAATCCGCTACGCTGATTGTGGAGGTGAAAGAAGCTCTACTCGGACCCGCACGGGAGACCGCTCCCCGCCCCGTGATGCTCGCGGATCTCTGGCTTGCCTCCGCTCATCATGCCGGAACTTCCTCCGAGAAATTAACCGTTAAATCCACCCCGAACACCCCGCTGGCGATTGGTGATAGTGTCCAACTCGTACGCGCCTTTGGCAATTTGCTCCGCAATGCCGAAGAAGCGGAAGCCAGCCAAATCACGGTCGAGACTTCCCTCTCCGAAAACGCAGGTTTTGTGACTACACGCATTTCCGATAACGGCGTTGGCATCCCCGAAGAGATGCAAGATAAAATTTGGGCATCCTTCTTCTCCACCAAAGGCGAAGGTTTCAAAGGGATGGGCTTGGCTGCCTGCTTACACATCATCTCCCAATTAGACGGGAGTATCCGTGTAGAAAGCGAAGCCGAAAAAGGAACCACATTCATCATTGAACTCCCTGCTGCCGAAACCGCACCCCAAGCAGATTTGAGTGGTACACAGAAAATTGCCCTGATTGCTCCCGAAGGCGAATGGGCGGATTTCATGAGCGCATCCATCGAAAACCTAAGCAGAGATTTCAACCCCAAAGTTGATTTGCTTCTCCTAGACGAAATCCTCGCCGAAAAGACCCTACCTACCCTCGAAAAATTGGGCGAAAAAACCCTCATCCTCTCCGCTGCACCAAGCGTAGAAAATATCACCAAATATCTCCAAGCCGGTGTAAAAGATGTGGTCTTGAAACCCTACACGACAGAAGAGTTGAAAGAAGTTTTAGGGTAGAAAACGAAAATTCAAACCTCTCTAAGCAAAGAAAACCCTTCCGAAGTTTTAAAAACTTCGGAAGGGTTTTTAATTGGATGATGTTACGCAAAGAACTAAAACTTATTCGCGTAATTCGCACATTAGCGAAATTCGCGTTAAAAACTTAATTTACAAGAACTTATACGTAATATGAGGTAATTGAAGTCCCCGCTCTCTTTTGCTATAATGACTGAATGATTGTAGTTAGAGCCATTGCTCGAAACTTTCGATATACATCATAATTACAACATAGCGACCGCTACCTATGTTTTCATCGCAATCACCCTATCTAGCGGAGGGAGAGCATAATGAAATACATCACCATTCGGTTTTCGGCACAGAAAAAATCTGCGCCAAAGGGGCAAAAGATTTTAGACATCCCTCAAGGAGAGCTAGTAGAATTTCTTGACACCACGAAAGCAAAATATAATGGGGTTGATGCAACTTGGTATAAAGTCCGTTATCGTGGTCACGAGGGGTGGACATTAGCTGATAACCTAGACCCCTACCTCTATAAACCGAAAACGGGACAAGTAGATTTTGGCAACTTACAAACAGTAGATGCCCATGATGCGCAACAATATGTCATCATTGACGGTCACCGAAAAGTCAATCAATGCGGCATTATCTGTACCGCTTACTGCCTTCAAGTCCCATACCCTACTGTAGTAGAAAAATGGAAAGAAAGTAATTCCGCCCATTATCGAAACACAATGGCTGGAAACAGAGATAAAGGAACCAGCGAGGCACCATTAATCAATATTTTTAAGATATTCGGAAAAGATGCTTTCACAACTAAAGAATTCTTCCGCAGTCCCGCTTTAAGAAAATCATATCAAACGGCTTATCGTATGAGCGAGGCAATAAAAAACGGTTATGTGATTATCGCCGGCGTACAAATTAACCGGTATTCCGGATTAATACAAAACAGAGGGGTTTGGCATTGGGTTGTTCTCCATCATTTCGATTGGAACGGCGGGATAGAAGGTCGTTTGACCGTATACAATCCCTATAACAACCGAGACGAATGGGTTAGCCTTGAAGAATTACAACTATCTGCAAAAGGCGGGATTGGAGGTGTAGTCTATAAGATGTACGATAAGAAAAAAGAAAAAGATACCGAAAAAAGCAAAGATACGAACACTGAAAAAGATATTGCTTATAAAATGGGCTTCACGGCAGGAAAAGCAAAGGCGATTTCAGAAATTCGCAAATTCACAGACAAACTTGAAAACGAACACTAAACCGCTTGCAGAAAAAAGTCCCCGCTCCTTGAGCGGGGACTTTTCCTTATTTCGCATTCCTTATTTCTTCCCCCATCACTTTTTCTTCTTCCCCTTCACCTTCTCCACAAATCGCTCCACTTCCCAAACCGCCGTCAAGCCGATAATCGCGTCACCGAGCTTAACCTCCTGCACCACGCCGCCGCGCGTTGTAGCCCGCTTGCGGAGGGGCGCATCATCCAGCCGAGCGGATTTTGCCGCGGCACGGAGCAGATGTAGCGTAATCCCCTGCGTTTCTTTGCCCACCGCCAAACCTGCCAAACGTTCTCCGGCGGGGAGTTTCCAAAGAATGACGCCTTTGCCATAACGTCCTTGCGTGGGAAAATCTTTAGGCAAAATACGTTTACCCTTTCCATCTGAAGTGATGATGAAAATATTCTCCCATTTTTGCGGCAAAATATCTGCGCCTACAACCAAATCGCCAACACTCAACTTGATTCCATTTACGCCTGCTGCGACCAATCCCATCGAACGGACATTATCCTCGCTAAAGCGGATTCCCATCCCGCTGGCTGTGGCGAGGAGAACATCTTTCTTCCCATCCGTGAGCAAAACCCATCCTAAGACATCCCCGTTATTAACACGCAAAAGCGCAAAGGATTGCGCCGAGGGTCCCGGTAAATCATCCACAGCACTCTTTTTGACCATCCCGCCGCGCGTCACGGTTAAGATATAGCTTTCCTCACCCAATTCGCTTTTTCTAGCTGGCAACGCAAAAACTGCTGCCAATTTATCACTCGATTTCAAAGGGGAAACTTTATGCCAAATCGTGCCATCGGATAATTTATCGGCTTCGGGGAGAGTATGCACTGCCACCGCAGCGGCTTCCCCTTTTTCCGAAACCAAATAAAGGGTATCGTTAGTCGAAACCTTGACTAACCATTTCGGTGCGTCCTTCCCGCTCGGTCGCGGCGATTTGGTATCCCGTGTACGAGAAACAAGCCCCTCACGCGTCACGCCAACCCAAACGGCTTTATCGGGAAGCAAATCCGCCGATGTCAGCAAAGTGTTTTTCTTCCCCTCACCATCCACATTGATAATTTGTGTGCGCCGCCGATCCCCATACGCTTCTTTAACCCTAAGCAATTCCTCTGCGACTACTACCCGCATCTTTTTCGGCGATTTGAGCAGAGCTTCTAAATCCTTGATAATTTTCTTAAGTTCTTTATATTCCTGATCTATCTTCTTGCGCTCCAAAGCTGCCAAACGGCGCAAGCGCATATCTAAAATTGCCTGCGCTTGAATTTCACTCAACTTGAATTTCTTCATCAAACGCGTTCGTGCGGTCGGAACATCGGGGGCACGCCGAATCAGTGCGATCACCGCGTCCAAATTCTTTATGGCAACTAGATACCCTTCGAGAATATGGGCACGCTCTTTAGCTTTGCGGAGGTCATATTCTGTGCGGCGGCGAATAATCTCAAGGCGATGCTCCACATATACGCGCAATGCCTGTTTTAGCGAAAGCGTACGCGGCTCCCCGCCTACCAAAGCCAGCATAATGATGCTAAACGTAGAACGCATGGGCGTTTTACTAAAAAGTTTCTCCAGCACGTCTTCCGGCTCAACATTTTTGGTCAACTCGATGACTATCCGCATCCCTTGTCGGTCGGATTCGTCGCGCAAATCGGTAACGCCTTCAATCTTTCCATCACGTACTAAATTCGCAATACGACTAATCAAATTAGATTTATTGACCATATAAGGCAATTCAGTCACAATTAGCCGATTTTTATTTCGTCCCATTTCCTCAACATGCACACGGGCTTGGATCGTGACTCGTCCCCGCCCTGAGCCGTAAGCTGCTTCCAGATCCCCATCACCCTTCTGCTGAATAATCAATCCTCCCGTGGGGAAATCCGGTCCATGCACAAATTTCATCAATTGCTCAACAGAAATATCATCCAACTTATTCCAATTGGCGAGCATATAGCCCAAAGCGTCCACCACCTCGGAGAGGTTATGCGGCGGGATAGAAGTAGACATCCCCACCGCGATCCCTGTCACACCGTTGACAAGCAAATTCGGGATAGACGCGGGCAACACACTCGGCTCAGTGAGCGTATCATCGAAATTCGGCGTAAAATCAACCGTATCTTTACCAATCTCCGCCAACATATCCAACGCGGGCAAAGCAAGCCGCGCTTCGGTATAACGCATCGCGGCGGGCGGGTCGCCATCCACCGAACCGAAGTTACCTTGCCCGTCCACAAGCATATAACGCATTGAAAAATCCTGTGCCTGACGCGCCATCGCCTCGTAAACCGAAGAATCCCCGTGCGGATGATATTTCCCCAGCACTTCACCAACGATTCTCGCCGATTTTTTATGCGGGCTATCTGCCCGAATCCCCATATCGTACATCGCATAGAGAATACGCCGCTGAACGGGTTTTAACCCATCCCGCGCATCGGGCAGGGCACGCGAAACAATCACACTCATCGCATAATCAAGATAGGATTGCTGCATTTCTTTGTTGATGTCTATTTTTTGTACGAAGCCAAGCTCCATTAGAAACTCCTGTTTTTTTGGATGAAAAACCGCGCCGCGCGTGAATTAGGCTTGCCTGCTATCAAAAAGCAGATTCTTGGCATTGAGCGTATCCTGCTCATCATCGCACGATCCTAGCATAGCGATACAAATATCGCCCTATAACTCATTTTTTCTATCTTACCACGAAAATTTGTTCTAGTTTAATCAAAATACCGAGTGTTTTTAGACACTCGGTATTTTATCTTTCGTGTTTAAAAAGACGCCACCAAATTGGCAGCGTCTCAATTTTTTAGGACTTTCTTTATTCGGCGAGTGGCATTTCCGAAACGTCAGCAGGGGGATTTTCTTCCGCGGTAGCCTCTTCTGGAACCTCGCCCACTGCTTCCATAACGGGAGCAAGTTCCGGGTCAAGTTCGCCCTCGGATTCCGCATCTACATCCAACTCGGTTTCTTCGTCCAACTCTTCTTCTTCGACTTTTGGATCAAAGCGTCCGGGAACAAATCCAGAACCAGCGGGGATTAGTTTACCGATAATCACGTTTTCTTTCAAACCGTAGAGCGGATCTTCATCCGAGCCGATAGCGGCTTTCGCCAAAACTTTGATGGTGTGTTGGAAGGAGGCGGCGGAGAGGAAGGAATCGGTGTTGAGAGAGGCTTTGGTGATGCCCAAAAGGACATTGACAAAGCGAGCGGGTTTTTTGCCTTCTGCGAGCAGGGCTTCATTCTCACGTTGCACATCGAGGCGATCTAACACATCGCCGGGCAAATAGTTGCTATCGTGCGGATGCGTGATTTGCACCTTGGAGAGCATCTTACGGATGATGGTCTCAAAATGCTTATCGTGGATATTTTGCCCTTGCGAGCGGTAAACCTGCTGAACTTCTGACATCAAGTAGAGTTGGCAAGCATGAACACCTTGAATACGGAGAATGCTATGCGGGTTGAGAGAACCTTCGGTGAGGGGCTGACCGGCTTCGACATAATCACCCTCATTGACCAAAAGTCGTGCGGTGGTGGGAATATCGTATTCGTTTTCTTCGCGTTGTTCGTAAGAAATCACAATAGTTTGTTCTTCGAGGCGAACTTTACCGCCATTTTGTGCAGCAATGATGGCTTCATCGTGCCCTGCCAAGAGGTCACCAGCCTTGACTTCATCTTCTTCTTTGACCGCGATTTCCCATTCTTCGGGAACTTCATAGCGATCACTAATCATTTCGCTTTCTTCTACGATAACGGTACGAAGGTCAGCATATTTCTCAGATTGCGAGATGCGCACTTTACCGGCAATTTCAGACATAACCGCTTCGCCTTTAGGGGCTTTGCGGGCTTCAAAAAGTTCTTCAACACGCGGGAGGCCGGTGGTAATATCGCTACCG
>Ga0164318_10003422_pt1 | contig 15018 bp, 11 predicted proteins | sample GuaBasSedimGuay9_FD_113734 | JGI IMG/M metagenome (GOLD analysis project Ga0164318, IMG submission 113734) | Subseafloor sediment microbial communities from Guaymas Basin, Gulf of California, Mexico - Guay9, Core 4571-4, 0-3 cm | ecosystem: Environmental > Aquatic > Marine > Hydrothermal vents...
ACTAAACCAGGCGTTAAATTATTACAGGCAGACGGCAAAGATGATTTACTATATGGCAGAAATAGTGGAGATGATGGAGATCCATATCCTGGCTCAACTAACAATAGATTATTCGATGATGATACAAATCCATCATCAAGAACTTACGATGGCAATATAACAATGGTTTCAATTTACGATATTTCAGATGTTGATTCTGTGATGACTTTTTCTGCACGGGTAAAATATAAAAACCCAGAATTTCAAATCTTATCACTTTGTAATTATTCAAACCAAAATAGAATTTTTTCAGGAACTACAGATTCTGTATTTTTAAAATTAAAAAATCTTAAAGCAGACGCTGATTCTATTTTTATAAAAATTAAATGTGATAATGAAGCAGTAACAGTAATTGATACAGTAATTATTATAAAAGACATTCCTCTTATGGATACTTTATCTACTTATGATGTCCCAATCAAATTATCTGTCAATAATAACATAAATAATGACATAGTGGCACTGGATATAACTTTTTATAATAATGATGATTTTTCTCAATCCTTTAATGTACCTCTTTATATTGGTTATCCACAAAATCTTGTAGTCATTGATAATGACAAAGTAATGAATATAGATAGCATTTATAATTATTTTTCAAACAATATAGCTAAATTTGAATTATTGAATCTGGCAATTGCTGATAGTTCAAATATTGCATACTCTAAACGAAAAAATGTTTTTTGGTTTTGTGGTGAAAATACATGGTCTTTATATAAATCAAATGTTGTTGATAGTATGAAATCTATGCTCGATAAGGGAGCGAATTTATTTTTATCAGGAGTATCTGCTGCTTTTATTATAAATCGGACAGACTCATTATTTTTATCCCAGTATTTTGGTGTTAGGTATACTGGTAGAGTTAAAGATAAAAAACTCATTAGAGGATTAAACAATTGTGTTTTATCTACAGACAATCAATCTGGCAAGCCGTTTGTTTTTAGATTAAATAATAATTTTTCTAATTGTGCCCTTGTATTAGCTGATAATAATAAAGCAATTCCTATGTATCAATATCTTGGACAATCTGAGGTGTTCGCAGGAGCTTATAAAGACAATGGCAACTCGAAAGTTGTCTTATTCGGTTTTCCATTAGATCAAAAAGATTATTCTTATACAAAAGATGCATCCCTGGAAGATATATTAACTCCTATTGTATTATGGTTTAATAATCAGGTTGCAACACCTGAAAATACCCAATCATCATCTTTAAAACATACTCTTTTAGTAAAAACTTATCCAAATCCATTTAATTCTGTAATGAAATTTACAATTAATTCTAATTTTAAAACTAAGGTTCAACTGGCTATATTTGATTTATTAGGAAGAGTGGTGTATGAGAAAAAAGATATTGATATTTTCACAGGTAATAATACATTGACTTTTGTACCTAAAAAATTGACCAGCGGCATTTATTTTTATAGAATTGAAAACAATATGTTCAAAAAATCTGGTAAAATTACTTATTTAAAATAGGAGAGCACTTATGAGAAAGTTTGTTATAATTTTCATTTTATTACTTAGTTTTACCACTTTTGCACAAAATTACGAAAGTTTAGATAAAAATTTTATAAATGAACTCAAATCTAAAATTAAATTGGATTCTCTACATACTGCCTTGATGTATGCATTACAAAATAAACAGTTTAAAGATGTTTTTGTAAATAAAGAAATTTTAAAACATCATGATAAATATTTCACACATGAAATTAAAACTGGTAGAATTACAGATCAAAAAAGTACAGGTAGGTGCTGGCTTTATGCTGGACTTAATGCTATCAGACCGGATATTGTAAAAAAAGTCAATATCCAGGATTTTGAATTTTCGGAAAATTATCTTTATTTCTGGGATAAAATGGAAAAAGCAAATAAATTTTTGGAAATGGTTATTGCAAGGACAGGCGAAAACATAAGAAGTAGAAAATTCCAAAGGCTTTTAGGAAATCCAATAGAAGATGGCGGATATTGGCAAAATTTTGTTGATTTGATAAAAAAATATGGTTGTGTGCCTTATGAGGCTATGCCAGAAGTTGAATCTAACCATAATTCAAGACAGATGCTTGCTAATATCAATTTTCAATTAAGATATTATGCATATAAACTAAAAGAGATGAATGATAATGGAAAAAGTAAGGAAGAATTAAGACAGGCAAAAAAAGAATATTTAAAAAATATTTACAAAATGCTTGTATTACATCTTGGTTATCCTGTAGATACTTTTACATTTAAATATTTTGTTAAAGATAAGAAAGGCAATAAAAAAATTAAGATTGAACATTTCACCCCTATTTCATTTGCAAAAAAATTTGTTAATGAAAATTTAGACGATTATATTATGTTTGCAAATTGGCCTGCAAGAGAATATTACAAATATTATAAAGTTGAAAGCTCAAACAATTTAATTGACGGTACTCCTCTGGACTTTATTAATTTACCAATGGAAGAGATCAAAAAAATGATGGTAAAATCGATTCTTGCAGATTATCCTGTAAATTTTTCTTCAGATGTTGGAAAACAGTCATCTACAAAATTAGGAATATTCAATGCTGATTTATATAAATATAGCTGGGTTTATGATATTGAATTTGATTATAATAAAAAAATAAATACAGTAGTAAGAAATATTAATTCTACTCATGCTATGGTAATTTTAGGGGTTGATTTATTTGATAATAAACCTATCAAATGGAAAGTTGAAAATAGTTGGGGAACAGATGCCGGAGATAAAGGTTTCTTTTACATGTACGATAATTGGGTTGATCTTTTCGTTGTACGAGTTGTCGTCAATAAAAAATTTGTGCCTGAAAAATATATAAAAATTTTATCTCAAAAACCCGTTATTATACCTGAAGATGAACCAGAACAATAAAATAGAAAGGTTGTAAATGAGAAACATTGAGCATATTAAAAAAATTGCAGAAGAATTAGCATTAAAACCATATCAAGTTGAAGCAGCTGTAAAATTATTAGATGCTGAAAATACTATTGCTTTTATTGCACGATACAGAAAAGAGGCTACAGGCTCTTTAGATGAAGTTCAGCTAAGGCAAATTGAAAAAAAAATTACATATTTAAGAAATCTTGACCAAAGAAAAGATGAAGTTTTAACATCTATTGATAAACAGGGAAAATTAACAGATGAATTAAAAGAAAAAATTCTCAATGCAACTACTTTAGTTGAAGTTGAAGATTTATACTTGCCATACAAACCTAAAAAACGTACAAAAGGACAAAAAGCAAAAGAAATGGGGCTTGAGCCTCTTGCAGAATTAATTCTGAAACAGGATAAAACAGATGGAAATCCGGAAAAATTTTACAAAGAATATTTAAATCCTGAAAAAAAATTAAATACAATAGAAGATGTTAAAACATGGGTATCTTATTTAATTGCAGAGATTATTGCAGAAACTGCTGAAATTAGAGAAAAGATTAGAACTTTTATGTTTCAAACAGGAGAAATTCATTCTGATAAAATTAAAGAAGAATTTAAAAATACTGAATTTGATATGTACTTTGATTATAAAGAATCAGTATCTGCTATTCCTCCTCATAGAATTCTGGCTATTAACAGAGGCGAGAATAAAGGTGTCCTTAAGGTTAAAATAAAAATAGAAAAACAGCAGGCTCTTGAAATTATTGAAGATTTTATAATAAAAAATAAAAAATGTATTTTTATAGATTTAATTAAATCCAGTATAGAAGATGGATTTAAAAGACTTATTTTTCCATCAATAGAACGTGAAATAAGAAATGCCTTGACTGAAAAAGCAGAACTACATGCGATTAAGATCTTTGGAACAAATTTAAAAAATCTTCTAATATCGCCACCTGTTCGAGATAAAACTATTATGGGTATAGATCCCGGCTATAGGACAGGTTGTAAGGTGGCAGTTATTGATAAATATGGCAATTATCTTGAAGGAGCAACAATTTATCCAACACCACCACATAATAAAATTGAGGAATCAGAAGCTATTGTAAAAGATTTAATTTTAAAACATTCTGTTGATATAATTGCTATTGGCAATGGAACAGCTTCTCGCGAAACTGAAACTTTTATTGCAAATTTAATCAAAAAAATAGACAGAAATGTTGTTTATATAATTGTCAGCGAAGCAGGCGCATCAGTTTATTCTGCATCTAAAGTAGCTCTGGAGGAATTTCCTGAACTTGAAGCAAGTATGCGAGGTAATATTTCAATTGCAAGACGAGTATTAGATCCTTTATCAGAGCTTGTTAAAATTGATCCTAAATCAATAGGTGTTGGCCTATATCAACATGACGTAAATCAAAAAGAATTATCTGAAGAATTAGCTGAAGTTGTTAAATCTGTAGTTAATTATGTTGGTGTGGATTTAAATAACGCCAGTGTTTCATTATTACAGTACGTATCCGGAATAAATAAAAATATTGCAAAAAAAATAGTGGAATATAGAAAAAAACATGGTCCATTTAAATCGAGATATGATTTATTAAAAGTACCTGGGATTGGTGAACACACTTTTCAACAATGTGCTGGTTTTCTGCGAATACCAGAAAGTGATAATATTTTAGATAATACAAATATTCATCCAGAATCTTATCATGTATGTGAAGAATTATTTAAAAAATTTAATCTGGATATTAATGACCTTTCTAAATCATTTGCATTACTAAAATTTAAAATGAAATCACAAAATATTTCTATTGAAAAATTAGCAGAAAAACTTGAAGTGGGAATTCCTACATTAGAAGATATTTTTGAGAATTTAGAAAAACCTGGTAGAGATCCTAGAGATGTTCTGCCGAAGCCTCTATTTAAAGAAGATGTATTGAAATTAGAAGATCTAAAAGTAGGGATGGTTGTACAGGGGACTGTTAGAAATGTTGTAGATTTTGGAGCATTTGTTGACATTGGTATAAAAAGAGACGCATTATTACATAAATCCGAAATTGATAATAAATTTATAAAGCATCCGATAGAAGTATTATCTGTAGGAGATATTATTAATGTAAAAGTTATTGATATTGATATGGATAGACAAAGGGTATCTCTTTCTATGAAAGGGGTTACAAGCTGAATATGAAAGAAATAAAATTTCAAAAAACTGTCCTTGATAACGGATTGACTATAATTACTGAAAAAAATGATAATTTTTATACTGCATGTATCGGATATTGGATTAAATGCGGTTCTATATTTGAAGAACCTCATTTTAGCGGTATTTCCCATCTTTTAGAACATTTAATATTTAAAGGCACAGAAAAACGTAATACAAAAGAAATTTCAGAATTTATAGAATCAAAAGGCGGGATGCTTAATGCATTTACAGGCAAAGAGATGACATCAGTTTATGCAAGAATTTTACCAGAACATTTTGAAAGTGCTACAGATCTTATTTCAGATATTATCTTTAATTCCATAATCCCTGAGGAAGAATTGCAAAAAGAAAAAGAAGTTGTTTATGATGAAATAAGGGATACTATTGATAATCCCTCAGAATATATTATTGATCTTTTTTATAAGAAATTTTTTGCTAATCACCCAATTGGCAATGACATATTAGGAGAAATTAGCACCTTGAGTCAAATTACAAGAAAAGATTTATTAAATTACAGAAATAAGTTTTATACTCCTGATAATACTATAATAAGTAGTGTTGGCCCGGTAAACCATGATTCTATTGTAAAGTTTATTCAAAAATATATCCAAAACAGTAGCAGCCAGGATATTAATAAAATTGAAATAAAAAAAATAGATTTTGAATATAAACCTATTATTCATTTTGAGAATAGAAATATTGCTCAAGTGCATTCAATTATAGGGCTTCCGGGGATCGAATATTCATCTGAATATAAATTTGCATTTAAGATTTTCAATTTCATTCTCGGCGGCGGGATGTCTTCTATTTTATTTCAAGAGATAAGAGAACAACTCGGCATAGCCTATAATATCTTTTCAGCACTCGATATGTATTCAAATATAGGACTTTTTTCTATTTATTTTTCTACAGAAACCAAAAAATACAATGAAGCACTTGAAAAAGTTTTTCATATTTTGCATAATTTAAAAAAATTTATTAATGAAGACTTAATTATTATTGGTAAAAACCAACTAAAAGCGGGGCTGTTAACGGCACTGGAAGGGAATAAGTATAGAATGGAAAAAATAGCAAAAGACTTATTTTATTACGGAGATTATTATTCTATAAAAGATATTTTGAATGCCATTGATAGTGTAACAGTAGATGATATCATTAACATTTATGAAAAATTTTTACAAGGGAATGTACCATCTATTATAGGAATTGGCAATGTAGATAGTTTCATTAATAAAATTCAACTTCAAAAAATTTAGTGGGGAGGTACTATGCCTATTTATATTGATGATATTAAAGAAATAGTAGAAAAACAAAATAAGTGGAGAGGCACAGAGTGCATTAATTTGATAGCAAGCGAAAATACTCCATCAAAAGCAGTACGTGAAATTCAGGTTAATGATTTTATGGGAAGATATGCTGAAGGTCATCCAAATACTCCTGAGAAGATGAATAGGTATTATCAAGGCACAAAATATATTGATGAGATTGAGACAATGGCAGAAAAAGAAATAAAAGAATTGTTTGGATGCGCTCATGCGGATGTTAGACCTTATTCTGGAAATAATGCAAATACAGCAATAGCATTAGGTTATTTACGTGGTGGAGATACTGTAATTGCTAATTCCACAGATGCAGGTGGACATATTAGCCATAATTATTTTGGTGTTATGGGAAGAAGGATTCAGATTAGAGGTCAAGTTTTAAAACCTGGTAAAGAAAATTCTGTTAAATTATTCTTTTTCCCTTTAACAGAAGATAAATACCATATAGATGTACAAAAGACTATTGATTTAATTGAACAGGTTGAGCCTAAGATGATTGTAATGGGAAAAAGTTTGTATCTCTTCCCAGATCCTGTAAAAGAATTAGCCCCAATATGTAAAGAAAAGAAAATTCCTATACTTTATGATGGAGCTCATGTATTGGGCTTAATTGCTGGTGGACAATTCCATAATCCTTTAGAAGAAGGTGCTACATGGTTGACAGGAAGTACACATAAAACTTTTCCAGGACCACAAAGAGGAGTCATTTTATCTAATGTTACTGATGAAAAAGAAGTTAAGAAATATTGGAATGCTGCTGATAGAGGAGTCTTCCCTGGCACATCAAGTAACCACCATTTATATAGTCTTCCTGCATTACTTGTGGCTATTAGAGAAATGAAAGAATACGGTAAAGAATATGCTGCTCAGATTTGTAAGAATATTATAGCTCTTGCAAAATCACTTGATGCTAATGGCATTCCTGTAGAAGCAAAAGAATTTGGTTATACAAAATCACATCAAATTGCTGTTAATGTTTCCGCCTTTGGAGGTGGACAAGCAGTTGCAAAATTTTTAGAAGAAAATGATATTATTTGTAATTATAATATGTTACCTGGAGATACTAATCCTATGAATCCTTCAGGCTTAAGATTAGGTGCTGCTGAGATGACAAGATTTGGTATGAAAGAAAAAGATTTCGAATATCTTGGAGAATTAATGGCAGATGCAATAAAAGGCAAAAAAGTAAAAGAAGCTGTAAATAAATTTAGAAAAAATTTCTTAGAACAAGTTTATGTCTAATTATTTTTATTTTGATTATGCAGCAACTACACCTGTTGATTTGGATGTAAAAAATCACTATTTCGATGCTCTTGAGAATAAATGGTTTAATTTATCTTCTGCTCATAAAAATGAATTATTATTAGAATTTGATAATATTAAAAATAGCCTGGCTTCTCTATTTTTCCCAGGAAGCCAGGCAAATATTATTTTTACTTCAGGTGCAACAGAATCCATTAATACTATAATAAAAAGTTTTGCCATATCTAATAAAAACAAAAAAATTTTAACAACAGCGATTGAACATAAAGCAACACTGGATACATTAGATTTCTGTAAAAATTTCCTTAAAATTGATTATGAATTTATAAAGACTGATAAATTTGGTATAATTGATATAGATGATTTAAAAAATAAACTGACTGAAAATGTCGGTCTTGTAACTTTTTTAGCAGTACATAATGAGCTTGGTTCTATTCAGCCAATTAAAAAAGCATATCAAATTGTAAAAGAATTTGATGAAAATATTTTATTTCATGTTGATGGAGCGCAACTTATTGGTAAAAGTAATATTCAAGATTTCATTGGTTTTTTTGATGCAATATCTTTATCGGGGCATAAATTTTATGCTCCTAAAGGCATCGGCATGTTAGGAATAAAAAAAAATTTTAAGTTATTACCACTAATAAATGGCGGAAGACAGCAAAATAATCTTAGATCTGGTACAATTAATTTTCCTTTGATTAGCACCTTTCATTTTGCTTTAAATAAAATCCTGAATAATTTTGAAGAAAATTTTTCAAAAGTAAAAGAATTAAATAAATATTTTTTGATGCAACTTGAAACATTAAATAATAAATTTTCTCTAAATTCTGATGCCAAAAATTCTACTCCATTCATCATAAATTGTTCTATTTTAGGGACAAAAGGAGAAATAATTAAAAATTTTCTTGGTGATAGAAAAATTTATATATCAACTGGCTCAGCTTGTTCTCAAAATGCAAAGAAAAATAGTATATTATATAAATTAAATTATAAAAAAGACATTGCAGAAAGCTCTATAAGAATCAGCCTCAGCCATCTTACAACAAAAGAAGAAATTGATTTTTTATTTGAAAATCTTGAAGAATCTTTAGAATTGTTTATTTTCTAAATATTTATAAACTTATTTTTTACTTCAAAGGGAGATATCTTAAGGGGAAATACTTGTTTACTGAAAAAAGTAATAAAACATAATAACAATTATTTAAATTTTTCCAACAATTGCTTTAAATACATCCTCCCTACTGGTAATTTGGTGTTTTTTAAATCTATCATTTCAATTTTATATTTATTTCCAAATAATTTATGTATCCTTTTTATTTTATTGATATTGACTATATAACTTTTATGGATTCTAATAAATATTTCAGGGTCAAGTAAAGAAACAAGCTCTTTTAAAGATTTATCATAAAAAAATTCAGAATCATAATTACATAAAAATATATATTTATCCTCAGCTTTAAAATAAAAAACATCTTCTTGAGGAATAATAAGAAAAGACGATCTTTCTCTAATTAAAAATTTAGTTATATAATTTTTTCTAACTGAAAGCTGCCCAAGAAGTGATTTTATATCCAAATCTATTTGATCAATTGACAATACTCTATCAATAGATTTATGCAATCTTTCAAAAGAAATAGGTTTTAAAATATAATCTACTGCCCATTTTTCAAAAGCTTCTATAGCATAATTATCATATGCTGTAATAAATATTATCTTGGGTAAATATTCTAATTCATCAACAAGCTTGATTCCAGAAATCTCTGGTAAATTTATATCCAAAAAAACTATATCAGGTTTATATGAATTAATCAATTTAACTGCATCTATCCCGTCTAAGGCTTTTCCTATAATATTTAATCTCCCATCTTCCTTGATTAATTTTTCAATTAAATTTAAAGAATGAATTTCATCTTCCACAATTATACATCTATTTTTCATAAGGCAACTCCAATTTAATTATTGTAATATGCTCAGAAAAATTATCAATAAAAAGTTTTGCCCTATCTCCATAAATAAGTTTAAGTCTTTCAGAAATACTATAAAGTCCAAAACCCAAACGAGATGTATCTTTAAAAGAAGCTCCTGTATTTTCTACTAAAATACATATATTCTCATTCATTTTTTTTATCTTAACAGCTATATCACCTCCTTTTTTACTTTTTGCTATACCATGAACAACGGCGTTTTCAACAATTGGCTCAATTAAAAAAGCAGGAATTTTCTCTTTCTTAAGCTCATCCTGTATATCTATAGTAAAATTTAATTTATCTCCCATCCTAATTTTTTCAATTTCAAGATATTTCTTTATTAACTGAAGTTCTTCATCAATAGTAATATACTCTTTTTCATTAAGCTGAAAAGTTCTTCTATAAATTTCTGATAAATTCAATATACATTTTTCAGCATCCTTTGGTGAAGTATAAATCAAAGATAAAAGAGTATTCAATGTATTGAACAAAAAATGGGGATTTATTTTCGACTGTAACATTGCAAGCTTTGTCTGGACATGAAGCTTTTGCAACCTTTCATACTCTGCTTCTTTTCTTTTTAATCTATTTTCCAAAATAGAATAAAACATTAACATACCAGCAATAAATAATGTAACAAAATATAAAGCTATATACATAATGTTCCTTGAGCCTGGATCTACCAATATAAAATCATGATAAATAAACGTATTAATAATAAAAGAACCAACTTCAAGCCCTAATGTAGTCGAAAAAACCGTTATAACTATTGAAATTAAAATAACTTGAATCTTTTTCTTCTTATTCCAGAAAAAACCGGCTATAATAAACATACTATATGTAATTAACCCTATAGAATTAGCCAAAATAAAAGAAATTATAAAAATTTGATAAGCATTTTTTGAATTATTCTCTAATACATTAATTCCTCCAATTATAAAACCAATGATATTACTTAATAATAATTGATGCACTAAATGATGTTTGAACTTCTTCCAGAATAACAAAATAAATTCTTTCATAAAATGTCCTTTTTCGAAATATAGAAATAATAATTAATTTTTCAAAATAAAAAAATTACAACCTACTTTAAAATAAAAATCTAAAACCAAAATTCAATATATGAGAATATAAAGAATTTTTAAATTCACTCTTTTTCTTCCCATTAAAAAATACGGGCTTAATATAAATAGTAAAATTATTTTTAAAAGGAATGTCAATATCAGCAAGATAAATCAAACTGGCATCATCAACATTAAAAACTGATATTAAAGAAAAAGAAAAATTACTAAAATTTTTAGCAATTCTAATAAAAAAATAATCTTTAAATAAATAAACTTCTTTCAAAAAGTTCAGTACAGAATAACAATTCATAGGACTAAAATCAGAATCCGCTTCATAATTATATTTAAAATATTTCCATAGCTTTAAATATTCTTCTTCTTTAATCCCAAAATCTCTATGGTAAAATTCACCAATTACACTATAGCCAAAAATACTATAATTAAAACCAAGCATAAATTCTTTTAAATTTTTTCTTTTCTCTTTAAAAAATTCTATTTCTGACGTATAAACCTTTTTTTCATTCTCTTCAAAAATTATAGGATGATAGTAAAAATCAATATCATTTTTAATAATAACTTCACCATGTAATTCCAAAGCATCTCCAAAAGTATTAGCAAAACCGCAGCCATATTCTATTTTTTCATTTTCAGTATAAAATAAAAGTGAATAAACATCGAATCCTTTGAAATAAAGATAGCCTAATAATGCATAATTGTGCCAGCTTTTATTCTTAAATTTAACAAATGAAAAATAAAAATCTTCAAAAAAATATTCAAATTTAAACAGCCAAATTAGTTCCTGAGATAAATCTTTATTATCAGGATCATATATATTTTTTTTTCTGGAAATGACTGATATAGGATTATAAAAATATCCTGTTCCAAATGTTGTATAAGTTTTACCAAATAAAATTTGTAAACTTGAATATTCAAATTTACAATTCAATTCTCTAAATTCATCCTGTAAAGTTGAGGAATTATAATTTTTAATATCATATTCTGCATTAACCTCAAAAAATCTATTGTGAAATTTTAGATGAGGTACAAAGCGAATAAAAGCACTATTTGTTTCTGGAGATAATAAATTTTTATACTGCCATAAACTAAATTTATTCACATTATATAACGAATAATCATAAGAAATAAAAACTTTTTTATCAATTGAAAATGCCATAACATCAATAAACAAAATGAAAAACAAAATTAGGACTCTACTCATGGCAAAAATTCCTTTAAAAAGGATTAAAATCATATAAATATGACTTATTAAAATATTTAGTCGGTATATTTATTTTCTTAATATTAAAATTTTCAATTACTGTAAAAAAATTATCTTTAAACTTATTAACAATTTTAACTTTATTTATAAATTTCCTTTTATTATGTAAAGTTGAATAAAAAAAGTAAGCTGTTTTAAAATGTTTACCAGAAATCAAATAATAATTTGCCTTGAGTGGTGAAAAATTATCCTTTTTTACAAAAAGTTCTATTTTATTATATGTAGCAGAACTTCTTTTAGCTTTTAAATACAAAATATTCATACTATCCTTAGAAACCATTGAATCTATTGTATAATCTTCATCATATGAAATTTTAGCAATATCGCCATTTGACGCCTGACCTAATAATCTTTGAATAGGAGTAATACGCAATGCTCTTTTGGAACCAGGTAAGTTAATCCATAAATTATTATCCTTCATCAAAATTTTCATTCCTTTATTTTTACCCTTATAACAATATAAAAGACTTTTTTTATTCCCCTTAAAAAAACCAACAAAAAGAGAACTATCTACAAGTTCATTATTTTTAAAGTCAATAATTTTTATATTTATTTGAAAAGATTTTGTGAATTTTCTATAAGAATCAATCTTTTTCAAAATTTTATTATTTGCCAAACTAAAATAAGATCCATAAAATAAAAAAATAATAATAAATAATACTTTCATTATTCACTCCTTAACGCTATGGCAATATTTTCTTTAAAAATTTTTAAAGAAGGTATCATACAAGAAAATATAACAACACTAAAAGAAATAACTGCCAGAAAAAGATTATTATCAAACAATAGTCTAACCATCAATGTATATCCTCTTGCAGAACCAGGAGGCGGTGGCATCATTATGTTAGCATTATTTATCACAATAGATGCGACATATTCAAACAATATTCCAAATGCAATACCGATTATAGATAACCAAACTCCTTCTGCAACAAGTAATTTAAAAACTTCTAATTTTGTTGTCCCAATAGCTCGCAATGTTGCAAACTCTCTTCTTCTTTCCAAAATAGACATCAATATAGTATTCATACTTGAAAAAAATACTATTATCATCAAAATTATAGTAAGAACAGATACTATTTGATAAAAAAATGATAATACCTTCTTATAATATAAAGCTAAATCATACCATGGAATCAATTTTAAATCTTTACTTAATATTTTATTAAGTTTTTTATTAGCAATCTCCATATCTTCTGTATCATAAAGGCCAATCACAATCTTTTCCACTTTATTTGTTCTGAGTAAATCAAAAGCTTTATTTATCCAAATCATTGCGAATCTTTTACTAAGCTCAGAACTTGCTAATGACATTGTACCTATAAATTTAAAATCCATAGCATTTAATGCACCTTCAGTAGTAGTTGTCATTAGAGTAATATAATCCCCTTGTTTTAAATTTAATGATTTTGCTAATTTATCCCCCAGAATAATTCCGTCTGGCTCATTTGATAATATTTCATAAGGTTTTTCATTAATAAAAGTATTTCCTAAAATTATTTCCTTTTCAGGATTTACAGCTGAAACTAAAATCGCATTGGATTTATAATCTGTTGCAACTAATCCTGTAAAATTAATTCTTGGAAGAGCTACATTCACCTCATCTATTTTCTCAATCTCTCCAATCATTTTTCGATAATTAGTAACCCCATATTGCAAAATTGTCTGTTCCTCTTCTTCTTTCAAAGATTTTTTATTTACCACCTGAAAATGACCAGTTTGAGAATAAATGGTACTTTCCCGCAAGCCCCATTTAACATAATTGATATATCCAAAGGACAATCCTAACATACTGAAACCTAAAGATATTGTAAAAAGGGTTAAAATTGTCCTTTTTTTATTTCTAAAAATATTTTTAAATGATAAACTTAAAATTTTCATTTTCCCTCCATTATGATACCGTCCCTGATATTAATGATTTTTTCACCATGTTCAATAACAATGGGATCATGGCTTGCTATCAAAAATGTTATCTTATTATTAAAAAACAACTCCTTCATCAAATCTATAATCTCTCTTGTAGTATTAGAATCTAAATTTGCAGTAGGTTCATCTGCAACAACTAATTCGGGTTCTTTTACTAAAGCTCGAGCAATAGAAACACGCTGTCTTTCCCCTCCAGATAATTCTTTAGATTTATGTTTTCTTCTATGCCATAAACCAACTTTATTCAAATAATATTCAATCTTATCTTTCTTCTCTTTCCTTCTAACGCCCAATAAATCAAGAGCATATTCAACATTTTCATACACTGATAAAACCGGGATAATATTAAAAGATTGAAAAATAAAACCTATTTTCTCTCTTCTTAATTTAGTTAATTTAGATTCTGAAAAATCTGTAACATCTTCCCCATCAAAATAAATTCTGCCAGAAGTAGGCTTATCAATTAGTCCACAAATATTTAATAATGTAGTTTTACCGGACCCAGACGGCCCTGCAATAACATTAAATTCATGTTCTTGAACTAAAAAATCTACATCATTTAGTGCCAAAACACTAACTTTACCCATTTTGTACTTTTTTAAAATTTTTTTACCTTCTATTTTCATTATATCTTATCCTTTTTATTTACTATTATATTTTTTCAAATATTCTGACGCATTTGCTGCTAATTCTGATTTATTATCAATAGCCAATACATTTTCCCACATTTTCTTTGCTTTTTCTAAGTGTGAATTATTTTTATAAAAAATTCCTGCTTGAAGATAAATCTTTTGCTTAATTTGTAGCGGGAAATACTGAAATTTATTATTTGAAAAAATAAAATCGAAATCTTTTTCCACAACAGTTTTTCTACCAAAAAAAGATGGTAAATTCATATTATTAAATGCTCGTTCTATCCTCAAACCAATATTTTCTGGCTCAAGTTTTATAGCTTTATCCATATATGCAAGCCCTCTTTTAACATGCTTCATCTTGTTCCATGGCATTTTAGAATATTTTCCTTTAAGAGTATAAATGCCACCCAATATCATCAGCGCCTTTGCATTTTTTGCA
>Ga0164318_10003423_pt1 | contig 15016 bp, 12 predicted proteins | sample GuaBasSedimGuay9_FD_113734 | JGI IMG/M metagenome (GOLD analysis project Ga0164318, IMG submission 113734) | Subseafloor sediment microbial communities from Guaymas Basin, Gulf of California, Mexico - Guay9, Core 4571-4, 0-3 cm | ecosystem: Environmental > Aquatic > Marine > Hydrothermal vents...
ACGCTTATTAATATGTAAAAATGTATTGGCAAAATTTCGTACGCTGTTTTCCGTTACACGAAAGTCAAAAGTCTCTTCAATACTCTGTGCAATTTTTTTATAACTCAAGCCATGATCAATGCTCTCTTGAATTTCTAACTTAATCTGAAGTAAAAAATCGGTGGTCGGTGCTTTAAGAGCAATTCGAGCTTCTTTAATATCAGACTTGACTCTTTGACGATAATCTGCCATCTTTTTGTCGATCTGAATCTGGGAAATCTTCCGTTTTGAAGGCATAGTATTCCTTATAGTCATAATGAATTTGTATAGTAGCAAGTTTTCACTTTATGATCTTGTTTTTTATTTGGCATAGCCAAACCTACGATACTTTAATCTTCATCTCGGCGTCTCTGGCGTTTGTTGAAGGATCCAGAAGCCACTAATTCATTTATGCCTTTCTCTGATGTGTAGCCTTTTAAAAACGGTGGGAGTTTGCGTCCCTTTACTTTCATAACATCGGAGATCATCAGCTTTGAAACACGTTTTGCGTCAATCTTCTTCTCTTCTGTCAGATACTCAAACATCAGTTTTGCCAGCCGTTCTAATGAAATTTTCCACGTTGAGGCCGTCTGAATATAGACCCATTCGCTAAAGGCGAAAAAGCCCTCATATATCGTACTATTTTCCCAAATAAGGATGATGGAGTGGCTGAAATTTCCGCTATTATAGGTCAAATCCCAAAAACGTGCAAAACGTTTCATCTTCTGAATCTCTTTGAAAGTGACTGCATTGGTCTGTAAGACATCATAAGGCGGTTTATCCGAGTAGATCATGCCCTCTTCTCTGTCATGACGGTTCATGGTCGTTCCCGAGAGCTTTTTTAAAATACCAATCTGAATTTCTGACTGCACCAGACGGCTCAATTCATTCAAGTTTTTGCCAAATCCTTCCAGTGTCTCACCCGGAAGTCCGACAATCAGATCCACATGCATATGGGCATTGGTCTCATTTTCCAAGAAAGCAAGATTTTCCTTGATTTTGTCCATTTTAAGCGGACGGCTGATATTTGCTGCAATGAGTGGATCGAGTGTCTGGATGCCGACCTCAAGCTGCAGCGATGCCGGCGGGAACCTGACAATTCGTTCTCTGAGCGTCTGCGGAAAGTGGTCTGGAACCACCTCAAAATGCACAAAATAAGGAGGCTCTTTTAAGAGAAAAAAATCCATCAGACGATTGGCCGTTGTCATGTTAAGATTAAAAGTTCGATCAATAAACTTGAAATTTCTGGCACCGCGCTGCCAAAGGATCTCAAACTCCTTTAACAGTTCATCCAAGTCAAAACTACGTACCTTCTCATCGATGGCGGAGAGGCAAAATTCACAAAGAAAAGGACAGCCACGTGATGCTTCCACGTAGATATGACGATTTTGAACATCATGATCGTTGTAATATGCATAAGGGAGTTCTATCTCCTTTAGATTAACCATCGGAGCCTTGATAATCCTCTCTTTTGGGGGATTTTCGCTTAAAATCGCGTTACAGATCTCATAAAAAATGAGGTCACCTTCACCCTGAACTATGTAATCTGCCCTGTCAAAATCAACACGATGAGGTAGATACCCGGCTTCTGGACCACCAAGGATCACCTGAGTTTGTGGAGAGACTTTCTTAATGACCTCTAGTAGATCATGTACATCTGATGCATTCCAGATATAAACGCCAATCCCAATAATATCAGGGGATTCATCAAGAATCTTTTCGGCAATACTCTGCATATTTTCATTAATAACGAATTCAAGGATTTTTGTCTTATCCTGAAGCGCTTTCATATTTGCATAAAGGTAGCGCAGCGCTATGGACGTGTGAGAGTATCTGGAGTTGAGCGTGGTCAATATGATCTTTTTCATATCGAAGTCTATCAGAACTACAGTATCAATCGCAGTTAAAACTGCGCGTTAATGGCTTCAAGCAGTTCGTGAATCTGAACCTGAAAAACTTTAGTAAGACTAATTAGGTCTTTTTCCTCACGTTTTACCAATACTTCCTGAAGCTGTCCGGCTGTTTGGGCAAGCGGCTGGGCTCCAATATTAGCGGCAACACCACGAATATCAAGGCAGAGTTTTTGTGCCTGGTCCAGATCGTCTTGCATCATCATCTCACGCAGCTCTGTGTCCGCATTCTGATATAGATCGGCAAATTCTTTGAGAATTTCCCTATAGAGTTCTTCATCTCCGCTTGCACGGACAAGTCCATCTTTAAATGAAATAGCGTCACTCATTTTAAACTCAAATAGTTTTTTCTCCGGAACTTTAATATTGACATCTGTTTCAACAGGCTTAAGATAACGTGTAAAAATCGTATAAAGCGCACCACCTGTAATGGCTTAATCAGGTGTGCATTCATGCCAAATTCATACATTTTTTGAATCTCTTCAGGAAGACCAAGCCCCGTTAGCGATACAACCGGGATTCTGTTATGTTCACTATTCTCGCGTATTTTACGCGTGGCTTCATACCCATCCATCACCGGCATGTTAATATCCATAAGCACAAGGTCCACTTCTTTTAGCTTAGCCAACTTCTCAAGCGCTTCTTGTCCGTCCCCAGCAATAGTCATCGTAATACCGCTTGCTCCAAGCAGTCCTGTCAATACTTTTTGATTAATAAGGTTGTCCTCTGCAATCAAGATACTGGCACCTGAAAACACTTTAAAGTTATCCCGGGTAATATTCGGTGTGACCGGAATATCTTCATAAATAATAATTTCTTGCTCCGGTACAACTTTTTCAAATACTTTTGTCTTGTCCACTTCAGCTGAATCAGCTTTATTTATCTGATTGATCACAATTGATTCAGTTTTTTTGACCTCATCAGTAGTAGCTGTATCCGTAAATAGACTAATAACCAACTCCATCACACGCTGTTGAGAAAATGGCTTCATAACGGTGCGGTCGATGACATCTGAATTACGGTTTTTGGCACGATTCATAAAGAGCATACTGCCCACCGCAACAAGCTTAATATTCGGATCTTTTTCTTTAAATCCTTTAATGGCATCTATAATTGACGGCAGTAAAAGTTCCTCTGCAACAACAATAATTTCGGATGAACCCAATAATGACATTTTGGCATTAATCTGTGCCGACGTTTTTATTTCAACATCATGACGAAAATATTGCAGCATCTTCTGGAGTGCTTCCGCTGCATGTTTGTTATCATCTACTATTAAAATACTATGGCCGGTATAAGCTTTGGACGGCAGACGATAATGACGCTTTTCATTCAGATTTTCCATGGAAAGTGCTATCGTAACAATAAATGTTGTTCCTTTATTTACAGTGCTCTCTACCTGGATATCACCACCCATCAACTGTGCCAACTTCCTTGAAATAAATAGCCCCATACCGGTTTGGCTTTTGTCATTTGCCGAAGAGAAAGGTACAAAAATATCATCAATACGCTCTTCTTTAATCCCAATACCGGTATCTATGACATCAAAACGCAGGTTGACATGTGACTTGCTATCTTCAAGACGCATGACATTCAATCTTACCTCGCCTTTATCGGTAAATTTCATAGCATTACTGAGCAGGTTTGTTAAAAGCTGGCTCAAGCGAAGCGGATCCCCAATCACTTTGGAAGGAACATCCTTTTCTATATCAAAGATAAACTCAATATTACTGCCACGTGCCCGACTGCTTACCATTCCGGCCACTTCATCCAAAACATTATTGATATTGAAAGCAGCATTCTGAATTTCAAGTTTACCCGATTGAAGTTTAAGAAAATCGATCAGGTCATTCGTAATATCAAGTAACAGTTCATCAGAATACTGCAAATTTTTAAGCTCATTTGTCTGTCCTTCGCTCAAACCGCCACTAATAATTTTTTTACTGCGCTCAATGATCTCATGCACGGGATCCTGAATTTTTTCACTGACATTCACCATTAAATTTTCACTATTTTTCATAGAGTGTTTCATCTGTAAACGTGTATCGACAATGGTTTTACTTTGACGCGATGAACGAAATATTAAGATCAGACCCAAGAGAGCCAGGGCAAAGAAACCGAACCAAAGCAGCAGATTATTCTCTTCTACTTTTTCAATAACAATAATCTCTTTTTCGACAATTTTCGGAACTTCAATCGTACGAATCTTTTCGATAAATACGACTTCTTTCTCCATTGTTTTAGGTGTTTCAATTTCATCATCTCCCCAATGCGTATAAACAAAAGCATCCGAATACTTTACTTGCACCCGGTTCAATACTTTGTACATGACTTTGTCATTACGAAACGGTTCAATAGAAACAATAAAATACTTACCCGATAGCCTACTGATATAGTTAAACTTTCTTTCCTCTTTTAAGGCTGAAATTTCTGTATCATTCTCTAACAAATCTTTCATATTTTCAAGTGCGTCATCTGCATCTTGCTGGTTAATAAAAGAGATAACAACAATATTTTTATAGGTCTGGACAGCTTCTAATGGCCATGCTGTCACCAGCACAAAAATAATACCGATCATTAATCTAATCATTGTATATCCTCATTAGAGTCATTGATGTTTTTTTACGAGTAAACTTGGAAAATATGCCCATTTTTTTATCGCTTTATTTTTAATAATTATACTTAAGAATATCATAATATACTTAGAAATTCAGTAAAAGAAATGTCAATGCTCTTTACTCATGGCATGGATTCTAAAGTTATCAATCTCCTGAAGTGTTTCGGTACACTCTTGTTGATACCACTGTATCCATTTTTGGCTCTCATCTAAATTTTCTGTTTTAGACGCTTTTTCCAGTTTTAATACAATATTAGAGAGTTTGTACGCACCTATATTTGCAAGGATACCCTTCAATTCACGTGAATACTTTTCAAGGGCAGAATACTTTCTTCTTTTTATTAACGACAATAAAATATCCTCCGAGTCGTCATACATCGCTAAATAGTTGTCAAGTACTTTTAAAAAATATTTTTTATCATTTCCGGCACGTTGCATACCGTCTTTGACAACAAAAATCTGATTTCTTTTTTTAAGATCAGTCTCTTTTTTATTGCCAGACATCGTCTGAGTACCTATCTCTTTTTCTTCATTCTTCTCAGAGGCATCTTCACCATAGAGATTAACCAATAGTTCAAAAATTGTCTGCTGATTATAGGGTTTGAAAATAAGATGGTCCGCTATGGAAAGCGCAACTTTATCATTTTTTACCGGTCGAAGCATGTCTTCGACCAATACAAAGGCACAAGCGACTTTTGATTTGTACAGCAGGACCTGTTCAACGAGTTTCTGCTTCATGAGTTTTTCCGAGATAAAAAGAATGTCACACGTTCCACGTTTTAATAAATCTTTCTGTTTTTCTTCCACAATTTCTACATCATGGCGAAAATACTCAAGAAACTTTTTGAGTGCTTGTGCTTGCTTCTCATTGTCTTCAAGGATTAAGATTTTCAAAGAGAGCGCAGCAGTGGAAGGAAGACGATAATGGCGTTTTTCATTAACATTAACAGCATTGAGCAGTACTTCCGCACTAAATGTTGTCCCTTTGTCCTCTGTACTTTGAACCGATAGCGTACCCTGCATTTTTTTGACAATTTCACGTGCGCGGTACAAGCCTTTACCTTCAAGATCAAAGACACTCAGGGATTCAATATCGCCTTTTAAAAAAGGAATCAAAATATCATGAAGCGCATCAGGATGAATGCCCACACCGGTATCAATCACATCAAAGCGCAAGCGTACTTTTTCATCTTTGTTCTCCAGACGTGTCACATTCAGCCTGACTTCACCTTTGTCAGTGAAGGCAATTGCATTGTCCAAAAGGTTCAAAAGTACTTCACCAAGCAACAAACGGTCTGAAATAACTTTTGCCGGTACATCCGAAGCCGTTTCAAAAATAAGATCAATCCCCTTGGCGCTTGATATCGCCTCTGAAGCATTCACCACATCATTGAACATTGAATTGATATTAAATTCATTAAGAGAAAGCTCCAATGCTTCCAACGTATTAACAGAACGATCTTCCTTATGCTTAGTACGACCGAATTTTGAGAAAAACCCCATAATTAACAACACCTTATATATTTATCTACATGAAGATTAGCACAATAAACTTAGAAATAAAAGCCACTAACTGGCAAATCCGCTTCGAAACTGCTGTTTTTTAACAACAATCTCTTTTTGTTTCTCTTTACGATGGGTATCTTTCTCCACAAAGATCTTTTTTCGGGTTTTTGGATCCATCTCCGTGTAGTACATCACCGCCGAATAGGTACTCGGTGTCGGGGTAAAAACCTGTGCCTGTTCCGGGTTCATCTTCAGTTCATCTGTTGTAAAACGCTTCAATTCATGCATATCTTTCTCTTCACATCCCGGATGCGCCGCAATCAGATAGTAGGTCAAAAACTGCTTTTTACCCTCTTCACGATTGAGCTTGTCATAAAGCTTTTTAAAATCAACCAGGGTCTGTTTCCCCGGTTTACCCATTAGATCCAAAACGTGCTGCTGTGTATGCTCCGGAGCCACTTTCATCTGACCTGAAATATGGTGTTTCACCAGCTCTTTAAGGTAGCTGTAGCCCTGGCGTTTATCTTCGGTAATGAGATCATATCGGACACCGGAAGCAACAAAGGCTTTTTTAACGCCTGGCACATTTCGCACCTGACGCAAAAGATTAATGTTGCGGGTATGATCAACATGCATTACTTTGCAGAGGCGTTCGGCATCAACACACCGCATATGATCACAGGTTCCCTTTTTCAGTTTTTTGTCACACTCATAGCCGTACATATTGGCCGTGGGGCCTCCGACATCAGAGATAATCCCTTTGAAATCTTTATATTCCGTGAACTCTTTGGCTTCACCGACAATCGACTTCTCCGAACGGGTACGAATCGTGCGGCCCTGATGCACACCGATGGCACAGAAGTTACACTCGCCCCAGCACCCTTGATGGGTCATAATCGAGAACTTGATGGTCTCCAGACATTTTACCGGGCCCTCTTGTTTGTGGTACGGGTGCAATTCACGGGTAAACGGTAGAGCACTCAAACCATCCATCTCATCTTCATTGAGATAGTCTGAGGGGGGATTTTGAATGAGATAACGGCTGTCTACCTTTTCGCAGAGCCCTTTGGCAGAGATGGGGTCGTTGTTGTCATAAAAGGCATCGAACATGTCAATGTACTTCTCTTTATCTTTAAGACACGCATCATGCGAAGGCAGCTGGATATACTCTTCTACCGGCTCTTTTGAGATGTAGCAGACCCCACGGATACCTTTAGCATCTTTTCCCTCTTTTAACGCTTTCGCCATATCCATCAAGGCGATTTCACCCATTCCGTAGATCATCAGATCTGCCTTGGCATCAAAGAGGATCGGCTTACGAAGCTTGTTGCTCCAGTAATCATAATGGGTAATGCGGCGCAGACTCGCTTCGATCCCTCCCAAAACAATCGGCACAGTATCTTTAAAATATTGACGAATGAGATTGGTGTAGACGAGGGACGCACGGTCAGGACGCTTGGTATTTTTACCACCGGGCGTGTAGTCATCCGAATTACGAAATTTTTTAGTTGCCGTGTAATTTGACACCATCGAATCCACACTGCCACCACTGACACCCCAGAATATCTTTGGTTCACCAAGACGTTTAATGTCTGCATCACTTTTAATGTCCGGCTGACCGATCATCCCAACACGATATCCTTCACGTTCAAGGATACGCCCGACCATCGCCACACCGATAAACGGCGAGTCGATGTACGCATCCCCACTGACGATGATTATATCCAGCTGATCCCAGCCGCGACGATCCATCTCTTCACGTGTGGTCACTAAAAAATCAGCTTCAGTAAAGCCGTTATCATATTTGTTTCTATTTTTTGCCAAAGTTGCTGCTTAGTGTATTATTTTACGGAATTATCGCATATCTAGACTAATAGTAATGGTTATTTTCAACTCTGACGAAATTTTCTAAGTAAAAAACCCATTAATACAACTACGATAATCAATCCTACGATCAGTCAAGGTGCCCGCGGATCGATAGACTTTGGTATTTAGAAACGGAGTAGCACTCAAAAAGAACCTGATATTGATATGTATCATTCATTTTTTAATCTAAGATGATACAATTTTAACACATTTACGAAGGATTATAATGGAACAGGCTCTGGAAAACGAAGAACTCAACCAGGAGATCATCGAACATCTGATGCACCCTAAAAATTACGGGAAACTTGACGAGCCTTCCGGTGTGGGAGTCGGACATGATGAAAAGACCGGTGAATATGTTGTTTTCTACATTCAAACAGAAGATGAGAATATTCAAGAGGTCAGTTATGCAACCAATGGCTGTCAGGATACTGTTGTTCTGGGTTCCATGTTTACCGAAATGATCAAGGGCGACAGCATTGAAAACGGTAAAAATGCCGTCGAAAAGATGGATAAAAGGCTCTCCGGCATGACGGTGCAACAGCAGGTGTGTGCAGAGATGGTACTTACTTCATTTATTGCCTCACTCATCAACCGTGAAAACCGTCTCAAAGGTAAAAGCGAAGAGATGCATGTCATCAAAATGAAAGAGAGTTGCGAAGTAGAAGAAGTAGAAACGAAAGAGAAGGAAAACAATGATAAATAGTACACTTTATAAATCCAAACACCGCCTCTGGCTGAACATCCTCTTTGCATCATTCGCCATTGAGAACGAAACCATTAAAAGCAGCCTTTACGATTTTGCAATGATCGAATTTCGCCATATGAAATGGCTGGGGCAGGCGTTGCGTGATGCTGACACCGCCTATAATTACGACCGCGACAAGATGATGCTCTACAAACACGATAGCAACTTTGAACTGCTCCGTTTTGTACTGGATGAAATTAAAAATACCCAAGCACTGTATGACACTTCCGTACTCGGCGGACGTATGACGACTGACGAGCACTACTTTACCCATCACATCACTTCACTTTTGAATAACAGTGACAATGATGCAAGAATCAGCGCCTTTGACATGCACCGTTCCCTGCCGAATAAAATACTGGACTCAAAACAGACCGATGCACTCACTATTTTTCTGTTTGAAGAGTCCTATAAAGAGTATGAACTTATATTAGTCTATGCCTACATGCAAAACTATACCAAAGATCGTTTGCACTTTGATATTTTCCAGGACCTCATCGACGAGTCACACTTCCATTTGAAATCATTCGGAAACATGATGGCAAAAATGGGAATATTAGGCCTACCGCGGGAACTGCATGAGATGACCTACAAGATCACCGACATTAAAAAGTTTGTCAAAGACGGCATCGCAGAAGAGGAAGCAGCAAAAGAGATGTGCCGCCAGTTAGCCGCTGACATCAACGATGAAGAGCTTTCACCATTTTTTGACTTTATTAATTATCAGGAAAATTATCATATTGCCTTGATGGAGAAGCTTTTGTAACTTCCTCTAAAATTAATAAGTACCGGACCATAATTAATGACCTATTTTAGAAGCTTAAAGAGAGGGCTAATGTGAGGCAAAAACTTGAAGGACTAACTGGTTAATTCAATAGTTTTTAACGAAGCAGTAGTCCTCTCTTTAAGCTTCCCGAAGGGCGAAAAGAAAACAGCACTATTACTGCGTTAGATTTCCTTACATTAACCAGTTAGTCTTGCAAAAATCTGCCTTGTACTAGCACTATTTTCTTTTCGCTAAAATAGGTCATTAATTATAGTCTGGTACTTATGAACTTTGACACTCCGGACAAATACCACTAAGGACTAAATCTACATGATGCATCTCATAATGACTGTTCTCTTTAGCCGTTTTTAAAACCCCTGACATATCAAGGTCAATGTCTTTAAATTCACCGCATTTTTCACATAATACATGGGAATGTTCAGCTTTGATGATCTCATATTTTGCTTTCATATTTGGAATTGTTACTTCTTTGACAAGGTCCACACTGATCATCGCTGTCATATTTTTGTAAAGTGTTGCCAGCGAAATAGATGGAAAGGTTTTTTTAATCTTTGTAAAAAGATCTTCGACACTAACATGTCCTTCTTTTTCCATTAAAGACAATATACCCAAGCGTTGAGGCGTTACTTTTAAGCTATGCCCTCTTAATAGATTTTCGTAATTCATACTGGAAGTATAACATTCGATCAATTTGAAACAAACCTAAAAAAAATAGATCTAAAGGATAATTATTTTCCTTTAAGATTAGAGGCGTTACAATACTCTAAAGGAAAAAGTTTTTCCATTATAAAAAAGGAATCTATCATGAGAAAGTATGAAACATACAAATGTAACGTATGCGGGAATGAAGTAGAAGTTCAAAATGTCGGCAGCGGGGAGCTGCACTGTTGCGGCCAGGCGATGGAGTGTGTCACAACCAACCTCACCCTCGTCAACCTGATGAAAGCTTTTGCCGGTGAATCACAAGCAAGAAATAAGTATGAGTACTATGCCAAGGTGGCACAAAAAGAGGGATATAGAGATATTGCAGAACACTTTCAACGTGCTGCTACCAATGAGAAAATGCATGCCAAACTGGAACTAAAGCTCCATAACCTTATGGTAAGTGGAGAAGAGTTAGGTGATACGGTTGCCAACCTCAACGATGCCATTGCCGGAGAAAGTTATGAAAATTTAACAATGTATCCGGATTTTGCAGAAATTGCAGCAGCAGAAGGGCATAAGGATGCGGCACGTCTCTTTAAAGGTATTGGAAAAATTGAAGTTGAACATGAAAACATGTATAGAGAACTCTTACGCCGTCTTGAAGCCGGTGAAGAACATCTAAGTGACAATGACAAGGAAGAGTGGATCTGTGAAGTGTGCGGCCACGTTCATCGCGGTAAAAAACCGCCTAAGGTCTGCCCGGTTTGTAAACATCCGGAAGCGTATCAGTCACGGCTCAACAGTAAAAAGTAACAAAAGATCTTTTCCCGTAAATGCGGTCGGTATTATAATACCGACTGCCACACTCTCGACGAACCAGATATGGTATTTGTAAACGCCATCGGGGCATATCTTGTCAGTAAACTTAGTATCTCTTCTTTCGTAGAATCCAGAGGCGGTTCCATAATATACAAAGTAGATGTATTCCCCTCTATTTCCAATACTTTCATGACTTTGCGTAAGGAAAAAACATCGTAAACGTTTCGTGCTATAAAGTGTTCTGAAACCTTAATATTTTTCACATCAGACCATCTTATGAACTTGCGTGAGAACAGACTTTTTACCGTGATACCTTCTTCTGTAATCCATACAGTTTGCACTGCCGTTGCTGTCACAAACAATGCCATAACCGGATTGGCCAAGACGATCCAAAAAAGTCCCATAAAGAGAGCCATCTCATCATCTCCCAACACCGAAACAGTCTGAAAATATTTTACCAGCATAGCATCAATGAGTGCAAAGGTAAAAAGTGTACCCATCCCTATGGTAATAAGATCCCAGACATACATTATGATCGGCTTACCGATTTGAATACTGCTTGTAGAAGCAAAGACATATAATCCGCGCAAAAGAAAAAGACCCAGGACTAAAAAAATAGAGCCCAGCACCTTTAAAGCGGTGTCAAGATTCTTTACTTCGACATCAGCCAACACATTATCCAGCCGAATTTCGCCTTTAAATATCCGGTTTCCGTATTGGAACAGATCATTACCAGACAAACGAGCGTTTCTAAAATTATCCCACTCTCCCACTGGAACATCATCCAGTCGTGTTGAACGAGTGTATTCATACTGCTGAAGCGCAATCCTTCGCATCATATCCTCAACCTCACTCTCAAGAAATGGAAAAGAGCTCAGGTCATCCGGCTCAATTACAGGATAGCCATAAGTATTGATAGCGGTTGTCTCTTCTGAAAACAGTTTCTGCATTTTTTCAAGCTGTTTTGTCAGTTCAAGCATTGCCTTATCATCGGATGTTCCTGTTATTATGGGCAGAGTTCTACGCTTGCCCTGCACCAGTGTTTCAGAAATCTTTAGAAAGACAAAGTTTTTTTCTATCTCTTCCATACGATGCGTATTTAACGGAAAAAAGAGTAATACCAATCCGAAGGTTAGCAGGAGATATGCCAGCCATCGTTTTAAGAACAAGAACATCCGCTTTTTACTTTAGATTTGAACAAAGTGTCCGGTACTCATCAGTTTCCATCAATCCCCTTGCCATCATATAAGGATATGTCCGTGGAAAAGTACTTATCTCCTGTGCACTTGGCTCCCGGCCAAGAACTGCCTGAAAAGCATCTCTGTATGATTCTTTTCCACTTTTTTTCTGCTCACGATACTCTCTTGATCTAAAAAACCGAATCACCATCTCTTTTCTGGACATGCCCGTATCAAGATCATAAACTTTATCTTCGATCTCGTCTTTGTATGGGTCACGTTCTAAAATAGTTTGAAAAAGTGTTATAACAAATTCTTTATCTCTTCCGCACAGATTCCCTCTTATTTTTTTCACAGGAGGTTTTATGTTGTTATTATCATCTGCCAGTCCTACTAAGGGAATGCAATCAGTGGACTCTTTATTCCATCCATATTTTTGATTACATATATATTCGGATCCTACTAAATAAGCATTGGATGGAATATGAACGACAACACATCCTCTATAATCAGCATTTACACTATCTTGATCGCATTGTTCATTTGGATAACACTTACATTCTTGGCTATTACTGCAATCAGCGTTCTGTTCAGGTAAACATTTTTTAGACATTATAAATAGTCCTCTTGTAAGAGGATTGATATCAATTTTACTCATAAAATCAGATACATCAATTCGACCATCAAGAAAAGCTTGAGCATCATTAATATGTATGTCAAATGAAATCATTTGACCATTATTGAGAACTTCACGAATCCGAACCAAAGATTTAAAAGATTTATGAGTTGAAAGAATTTTACAAATTTTTGCAAAATGAGTTGCTTCTTTATCTTGTGAAGTAAATGTGGAACTCTTCAATGAATAATCTAGCTCAATGAAAGTATCAAAAACAGTTACAACAGGATCTATAAGCCCATAAGAACGTAAAGTTTTTTCTACATTAAGGTCTGATGCATTTGCATAACTAATTGTATAGAAGCCAAACAGCAATAGGAATAAATATTTTACTGTAATAGAGTAGTTAACTGTTTTCATTTTTTTGTACTCCTTCCTTTCACTGATCTAAGTTCCCATAGATCCCACAATGTATTCTCATCACCCCAATATGTTCCTGTATCAGATATTAAAAAATCCCGCAAGTTATTGTCATCTAATGAGTGGCAAGTAAATATATAAGCATCTTCAAGACCAATATTGTCTGCCTTAGTAGCACTTTTTTTCTTACGTTCTTTTTCCGATAAACAGCTGTTTTTACCTAGTCTTGTATACATTTCCACGTAAACAGGCATAGTAAACGCAGCGACCCTGTGTCCATCGAGCGATGATTCATATTTATCCCATATTAAGCCCTTTTTACTCACCTGCCCTCCATGGCCAAAATATGCTATCGCCTTTGTTGATGGATTGACTAAATACTTAACAATAGTTTTAATATCTACTGTCCAAAAAAGCTTTCCATTTGATGTTGAAGTTTTACCCTCAAGGTCAACCCAGATGACTTTATAACCTTCTTTTTCATACCGCTTTCGCATCCTGCTGATTCCATCCACTGTTGACCACGCTTCAGCTCTTCCAATATGGGGATCATTAAATGTTGTAAAAATAACTGCCACTTTTGGACTGCATCCTGTCTTTTTATTGGCAAATCTACTTTCCGGATCAAATATTTTACCTTCCGGACAAATAGTGCAGCCGTTTTTATCTACTGTATTGCCTTTAGGTGTTGTACAGCATTTGTCAATACGATCAGGAACGCCGTCTTTATCCATATCTTTTGTAGGCTCAAGCACCCCTTCAAACCCGATATCATGATGAAAACTAAAGGCTGGCCAGGCAGCATATGGGCCTCCCCATCTATGTTGCAGCGTGGCGCGAATCCGCACTTGTTTACCCTCGGTTTGAATCTGCTTGCCCTCATAATGCCTAGTAAAAGGGATAACACCTTCAAACTCTTTGGTCACTGTTGTTGGTGCCGCTTTATCGCTTCCCTTTTTGTCCCAATTGCCTAGTCCGCCGTATGCACGCCACACTGGTGATAAACGTATATGTCCTAACCCGGCAACTACACCCCTGCTAATACCGACGCCTCGCTCTTCTTTAAGGGTCATGCATTTTTTTCCTTTGGTGTATGTGCTTTCGCAACCGGCAGGTTGTCTAATATACATTCCTTCAGGAAGCTCCTGATAAACAGAACCGGAATCTATTTTGATGTCGGCAAAAATTGTCATGATATCCGATACGACAATCTGTCCTTTTGGATTTAGATCACTTGCTGTCACCTCACCTTTAACGACATACCCCTTTTTCTCCTCACTTTTTTCAACAGACGTAATAGAAAGTGAGACAGAAATAGCCAACGCTGAATTGACAAAGCCCGGAAACATTATTAAAATAATCAGAAAAAAATGCCTAAACGGCAAGCATGGTTTACGTTCAAATAATTTTGTTATTCTTTTCATCTCGGTATATCCTTTCACTCTTTATGTAAGATAAAAGTAAATACTTGCACTTCTCTATTTTTATTATAACCAATGTCTCAAAAATTATTTCTAAATATTTTTTCAACCTTGACGGCAAGAAGTCAATTAAGATGTTTAATTTCATAAATATTTCCATCCGGTCCCACTTCATATCCGTATTGGGATCCATCACTCAAATGACAGGTTATCTGATACCATTTGTAGGGATCATTCATTTTGGCAGAAGCTATAATTTCTGCGCTCAGACCCAATTTCAAATCTATATATTCCATTACAATTTTTTGTGCATCTTCTATGCTAACCGGTCGAATATTTGACTGATAGAGTGTCTGGGCACAATAAAACTTCGGATTAAGGCACTTGTATTGTTCACATGGCTGAAGATCGATGCATGGGTCTTTTTCATGCTTTAATAAGAGTGCCACTCCTGCAAGAAGTGCC
>Ga0164318_10003424_pt1 | contig 15009 bp, 10 predicted proteins | sample GuaBasSedimGuay9_FD_113734 | JGI IMG/M metagenome (GOLD analysis project Ga0164318, IMG submission 113734) | Subseafloor sediment microbial communities from Guaymas Basin, Gulf of California, Mexico - Guay9, Core 4571-4, 0-3 cm | ecosystem: Environmental > Aquatic > Marine > Hydrothermal vents...
GAAGGCGAAGGCGGGATCGCAAAATCAAAGACATTCGGAATAACTACATTGCTGATTCCCCTGCGGTAGCTCAACTGTCTGGAGGCCTCGGAATTGATTACCACGTGACGAATGGACCGGAGGTTTGGCGGAAAAGAACGCTGTAGATAATCCTGGACCGCATTGATGAGAAAGCGCTTCCGCTCCCAGCAAAAATCGTGGTGATGTGCTATGGTAGGTATCCCTGTTTCAGCTACCATTTCCGTGATGGCAATACCCAGAGGGATGTTCATGGGAATGGCAAGGGCATTTTCCGGAATTAAGAGATCAATATTAAACTTGCCGCAAAACTCATAGAGTCTTGATTTGAGGTAATCCTTTATCTCCTGGATCTTGGCAGATACAGAGAGGTGCCTGGTCGTCTTCCCGAAACAGGCTTTATCAATTTTCTGAATTTCAGGTGCCGCAAAGTGGGCCTTCGGCTCTAAGAAGGATCGCTCAGGAGGCGTATCAAGTTCTCCTGCAAAGAAAAAGCACTCATACCCGTTGCGTTCCAATACCTGGTACCATTTGTAAGTTTCCAACGACACACCGTCAGTGCCGGCAAGGCGAGTAGATACAAACCCAACTTTTTTCATTGTCTTCTCCTCCTGCTGGTTACGTGCGCTGACACCCTTACAGTATATTAAAATTGCTGTAAGCAGCAATTACCATACCACACTTAATCAAGCTTGGCTATCGGAAATAGTCGGGCGGCCGCGATCCGACTCTTCCAGTATAAGGAACTGAAAGACCGCAAGATTGACACCAAATGCCACATCTGGTAGAAGATTTCCCGGCTCCTACAAGGAGAATATTCGTCAGAATAAACCCAGATATCCGATGATCATCTCGACCTATCAACCATTTTTTGCACCTTTTCCAGGCTTTTTCTACAAGGCCCGTCTTTCAGATGCCATGGTTCTCCTGGATAAGGTTCAATTCCCGCTGCGAACAACCTGGATAAGCAGAAATCGATTCAAAAATGACCAGGGCACTCTCTGGATCACGATCCCTGTTTGGAAAAAGGGGCTGAGTTTACAAAACATCAGCGAGGTTAAAATCTGCTATAACGGTAACTGGAGGAAAAAACATCTTGAAAGCCTTAAAACTTCTTATGCAAACGCCCCATATTTCAGCGAGCATATCGATGTGGTTGAGGAAATGTTTTCGGGTCGATTTGAAAGACTTGCTAATCTCAATCTAATGGTCATCAAGTACTTGAAAAAACATTTAAAAATCGAGACTTCGTTGATATTGCAGTCCGATCTTGGTATCAGAGGCAAGGGGGACGAGCTTTTAACCGGGATCTGCCGGGAAGTGGGCGCGTCTCAATACCTTGCCCAATTTGCCGCGAAAAAATATCTTGATGGGCGAGCATTTGCAGATGCCGGCATCGAACTGAAGTTTTTCAGGCCGCCTTCGCCTGTTTATCCTCAACTTTGGGGAGATTTTATCCACGATCTTTCTGCCTTTGACCTCCTCTTTAATTGTGGGCCAAAAAGCCACGAGATCCTGTGTGGACGACCCGACCGCGCTTGAGGCAGGGCGGCGGGGATTTTCAAGAGACACAAAGTCCCAAGGTATATGACTGGGAACCCTTATCTTATTTGTTTTTCCCGCTTCATGGGAGAAGACAGTGGATCTGGTGTTCTGGTCCAACATCTTTTAGGGAAAGGATCTGCTTGTAAAAGCTGGTAGTTAGAGGGCTGACTTGAACGATAGGATCCATTCCTATTTTTGAGAAGTCCCCCCGACGACTATTTCGGGGATCCGGAGTGTGGGCTGCGCATCGGCTACTGGTACCCCTTGACCATCCTTGCCGCATGTGCCAATGCCGAATCCGAGGTCATTTCCGACCCTGTCGATGGATTGTAGCACCTGCGGACCATTGCCGGCGAGAGTGGCGCCACGAACAGGGTCGCCTATCTCCCCGTTTCGAATAAGGTAACCTTCACTCACCTCGAAGACAAAATCGCCGTTTACGGTATTCACCTGGCCGCCTCCCATCTTTTTTACGAGTATCCCTTCCGGTGTGTTCCGCAGGATTGTATCAGGGGATTCCTCCGCCGGTGCGATAAAAGTATTGGACATGCGGACAATGGGATGATGTTTATAGGACTGTCTGCGGCCGTTTCCTGTGGAGATCATGTCAAACCTCATTGCATAAAGGCGATCGCAAAGATAGCCTTTAAGGATCCCTTTTTCCACAAGGAGCGTTCTTTGTGCCGGAACGCCTTCATCGTCATATCCATAGGAGCCCCGCTTGCCAGCCAAGGTGGCATCATCAACCACTGTGATAAGGGGCGATGCTACAGTTTCCCCAATACGATTGGTGTAAACGGAAAGCCCTTCCAGTGCCAGGTCCGCCTCAAGGCCATGGCCGACTGCCTCATGTATCATGGTGCCGCCGGCCTCACTTGAAAGTATAACGGGCATCATACCGCTGGGGGCTTCTCTTGCCTCAAGGGCCTGAACCGCCCGGCGGGCAGCGGTTCTTGCTACATTGACGACGTCTACCTGATCAAAGAGTTCAAACCCGATCAAGCCCCCGACTGGTTCATATCCGGTTTGAATAATATTCTTGTCAGCTGCCACCACGTGCACAAAAAAAAGTGTATAAGTACGTTCTTCCTCTACCAAGAGTCCTTCTGAATTAGCAATAGCAAGCCTCTGATGTTTATCACTGTAAAGGACTTTCACCTGGCGAACACGCGGGTCAACAGCGCGGGCCGCCGCATTGGCCTCACGGACAATGGCAACTTTTCTGCCTGTATCGACAGTGTTAGGAAGGATACGTATGTGGAAGTCTACGGGTTGTTGCAGACTGTAAGTTCTGGCAATGGTTGCCTCTGAATCGGGATTCACCCCGTTGGCCAACGCATCTGCAAGATCAAGGATGCCTGTCTCATTGCAGCAATTACTATAGGCATATGAGGTTTTGAGGTTGGCAATGGCTCGAAGGCCGATGCCGGTATCCGTGCCGGTGATAACCTTCTCGATCTTGTTGTCATCACAAACAACGGAACTGATTTCGCTCGATTCCTGATATAGATCGGCGAAAGAGCCCCCGTTTTTGAGTGCCGTTTTAAAGATTTTTTCCAAAGGGTATCCGGTGATCATTAACACAGTGCTCCTAACTCAGCTTTTCCCTCACTACTTCAGCAATCTGCCGGCAAAGGCTCTCCGTTTCTTCACGTGTAGGGCCTTCAACCATTATGCGGCACATGGGTTGGGTACCGGAATAGCGGACCAGAACCCTGCCCCGATCTGACAGGACTGTCTTCGCACGCTCAACGGCAGTAGCAATCTCGGGCACCATCTCAAGAGGTGGCTTCGCTTTTACTTCCACATTAATCAGACACTGGGGGAAGATCTTCATGATGGTAGCAAGCTCTGAGAGAGGTTTTGCAGATCTTTTCATTGTGTTTGCAAGCCTGAGGGCCGTGAGAATGCCGTCTCCTGTAGTCTGATGATCTAAAAATATGATATGTCCGGAGTCCTCTCCGCCAAGGCAGGCCCCCCTGTTAACCATTTCTTCTAAAACGTACCTATCTCCGACGTCGGTTGTTACATGGACTATGCCCAATCTTTTAAGCGTGAGCTTAAGGCCGATGTTGCTCATCACCGTGCTTACAACCGTGTTATTGGCAAGCCTGCCATCTGCTTTCATCGCCCATGCACAGACGGCCAGTATTTGATCCCCTCTCACTACGTTGCCCCGCTCATCAATGGCGATTACTCTGTCTCCGTCTCCATCAAAGGCAAAACCAATGTCGGCTTTGGCCCTCACCACCTCCCGGGCAAGACACTGCGGGTATTCAGAACCACAGTTGTCGTTGATATTCTTCCCGTCAGGATTTGCAAAAAGGGTCTTAACTTTCGCCCCCAGCTCGGTGAAGATCAGAGGGGCGACTTGGAATGTGGCCCCATTGGCACAATCGATTACGAGACTCAGCCCCTGAATGGTTTCATGTCCGGCTGCATGTTTTAAGAAATCGACATACTGAAAGGAGGCATCCTCGACTTGGTATGTCTTGCCCGACCAGGTTGATTCCTCAGGGGAAACAGCTATGTTTTTGTCTAAGACAAGATGTTCGATCTTAAGTTCTGCTTCACTTGAAAGCTTTAATCCGGATCTGTTAAAGATCTTGATTCCGTTGTCCTGATGCGGATTGTGGGAAGCCGAAATAACAATTCCTGCATCTGCCTTCATCTCTCTTGTCAGGAATGCCACTGCTGGAGTGGGCAAGATCCCGGCTAAAAGAGGGTTGCCCCTTGATGAGCATATACCTGCAACGAGTCCTTCCTCAAGCAACCGGCCGGAGCTTCGCGTGTCGCGGCCGATAACAATCTGCGCCCTCCCCCCTTCCGGTCCAAGCACAGTGGCCGCAGCCCGGCCGATCTTTACTGCCATCTCCCGGGTCATCGGATACTCATTAGCCCTGCCCCTGATCCCATCTGTGCCGAAGAGCCTGCCCATTTCTGTTTTCTATTTCATCTTGTAAGAAGGCAGGAGTTCAAAGGCCTCCTGGTTAATGGTATCAACAATACCTTGCAGCCATTTTGTTCCTTTAGCCGACCAGGTTTTATCAAGGGACCGGATGACCGGCAGGTAGTTACAGCCTTTTTCTTTGATAAGATTCGCGATCTTTTCAAGAAAAGGCTCTCTCCTGGATGCGTCTCCCTCGTACCCCCGATACCGTGTAAAGAGCGCTTCAAGATCCTGCCATCTGTCAAACAGCGCCTGTTTTTGTCTGAGGATGGTATCATCGGCCTTTGTTTTCATAACCTTTCGATACTCAGCAGCGGATTCAGGCATTTTTTCGGCAAGCGTCTTGAAGCGTTTGATCCGTTCATTTAAGGCCATCTCAAGCTTCTCCAGAACCCCCGCATAGAGCATTTCCCCCATGGAATCAGTTTTGAAGAATGGGCTGCGGACTCCTATGTACCATTGCTTGAGAGCCATTAGGTTTGCAATGTAATTAATGTTATTGATCACACGATACTTTACGTTCCGGTACATCCCCGGGTAATGCATGGTTGCTCTGTTAACAGGCGCGTGCCCCAGCAAGAGTTTCCCTTTACCAAAAGCATCTTTTCGGTGAACCACCCCGGCGGCTATGACCGTGCCATATTCCACCCGCACCGGGCCGACAATGCCTCCCTGGCCGCCGAGAAAGATGGGAGGCTGATTCAGCATCACCCCTCTTGGCACGTCCCCGATCAAAGTTGGAGTTGCTTTGTCCTGATTGGGGGTATAGTTAAAATGTATATAAGAACTGCCGACTTCGCTGTGGTTCGTGCGGCTTGTGCCCCCGGCCATGAGACAATCGCAAAAATTTATGAGACTTCCCAGAGTAACAAAGGGGAAGAGGATTGTTTGCTTAAGACCCACGGTGTGGCCCCCCTTTGCTTCTTCTTCAAGAATACAGCCGGCCCTGACCTGGGCACCATAGCCCATGGTTACCTTTTCAAGGAAGACAGACCGCTGGAAGACCCCCCCTTTTAGTTCAACGTCGGTCCCTATCTGGCAATCTTCTACAGTAACCGGCCCATCATGGCCGAGTTTGGCTCCAGGCATTATCAGGGTCTTTTCCCCGAATATCCTGCACCCCGGATAGATAACCACTCCTTCGCCGGCAATCCGGTCGAGCACAACATCGTCTGCAATCAGGACAGTTTGCGGCATAGGGATCTTCACACCCTTGCGAATGAGCATGTTTACCTTTTTTTCGCCTTCAGAACAGACCAAGTTGCCTCTCTGTAATTACCGTTATCCCAAACTGCTTCATTGGGGAATTATTATTGAAGTGCCGCTCTTGTCAAGCCTTTTACTAATAAATACATCGGTCCTGATGTTGACACCAGTTGGTCTGATCTGTTAGGAATCAGGGTTAAAAAGCTCGTATCAGTTTAGATTTTTGAAAATATTATTGCGAATAGGCTGTCCGTTCCGTATGTCTGTTTTTTAAAAGAGCTAAAGTGTTAAAAAAGCTCAAAGCTCAAGACTTGAGGTAACAACTGACAAATGACCAGCACGTAGCACATAGATTGGTTTGAGAGACGAAACCCATCAATTGACTGAGCGAAGCCACCAATGACCAGTGACAAATGACCCATAACACAGGGGGGATCCTTTTGGCAGAGATCACAAAGAAACGACTCGCCAGGTTCAGGGAGAAAGTACAAGAACAACCCTTTGACACGTTTATGGTTCTGCAAGGGGAAAACCGGAGGTACCTGAGCGGATTTACGGCAGAAGACGGCCAGTTTGATGAGTCTGCCGGTGCCCTTTTCATTACCGGCGACCGACAGTTGCTTGCCACTGATTCCAGGTACTTAGAGCAGGCCCGGATTGAGATCGATGATTTTGAAATCTGTCAATACAAGGAGGGCCTTGCCTGCGCCCTTCCGGGAATCATGAAGGCTCTCGGCACCAAGCGCCTCGGTTTTGAAAGTGCGCGCCTGTCCTGTCTGCAGTTTCAAAGATTGAAGGAAGAGCTGAAAAAGGCCCGCATATCTGTTTCTCTTGTTCCCACTGAAAACATCATAGAAGAGATTCGGATGATTAAGGAGGAAGGAGAAATTGAGGCCATACGCAAGTCCCTTGCCCTCTCTGAGACTGTGTTCGAGACGATCGCCTCCGATCTCTGCCCCGGAGTGAGTGAAAAGGAACTTGCCTGGGCATTAGAAAAAGAGCTGCGTGAACAGGGGGCCGAAGCCCTTGCCTTCCCTCCGATTGTTGCCTCAGGTCCCAATTCGGCCTTTCCTCATGCCGTGCCGACAGATCGGTCTGTTAGCGTAGGGGAGCCGATACTGTTTGACTGGGGAGTGCGCTTGAATGGCTACTGTTCGGACATATCCCGGACGCTTTTTTTAGGTGAACCCGACCCCTTTTTTAAAACCGTTTACCAGGTCGTCAAAGACGCCCAGTTTTTAGCCATTGAGGCGATAAAGCCAGGAGTGAGCACGCAGGCGGTTGACGGGGTTGCGCGGGATTATATCACTGAAAAGGGCTTTGGTGATTACTTCGGCCACGGCCTGGGGCATGGCGTAGGACTCGCCGTCCACGAAAAACCGCATTTGAGCCCGCATCGGCCAATGACTCTTGAGGTGGGCATGGTCACCACTGTTGAGCCCGGTATTTATATCCCGAAGCGCGGGGGGGTTCGTCTGGAAAATATGGTCGTGGTAAAACCAGAAGGCGCAGCAGCGTTGAATCATTACCCCCTTTGATACGGGGTGAACGAAGTTGACTTACTGGGGATATGCGGTAGGTATCAGTCAGCATCCTTGATCCAGAATGGGTCTCTTGATAGTTTTTTTGTAACACTTTAGCTCTTTTAAAAAACAGACATACGGAACGGACAGGACATCCGCACTAATATTTTCAAAAATCTAAACTGATACGTTTTTTTGAAATTCTATGAACATAAGGAAAGGGAAATTGCTACATGATTAAGGAGATCACGGCGCAGGAACTTGACTCCGAGCGCTTCATCAATGAGAAGATCAACGAGATTAAAGGTATTGTTGGGGACGGACTGGCAATCAATGCCCTCTCGGGAGGAATCGATTCGTCCACAGTCACGATGCTCGGTCATCGGGCACTGGGCAGCCGCCTTAAAACCGTCTTCATCGAAAACGGGCTCATGCGCGAGGGAGAGCCCGAAAAGGTCGTCGGTTTTTTCCGAAAGCTCGGCGTAAAGGTCGAAATAGTCGATGCGCGCAAAGAGTTCTTCGCCGCACTCAAGAGAATCACTGACCCGGAAGAAAAGCGCGAGGCCATCACCCAGACCTTCTACCGAAACGTATTCGGACGCATCGTCAAGGAAAGTGGAGCGAAGTACCTGCTCCAGGGAACTATCCTGACCGATGTCGACGAGACCGTCGCAGGGATCAAGCGACAACACAATGTCTTCGAGCAGCTCGGGATCGACCCGGAGGAGGCTTTCGGCTACTGCATCATCGAACCACTCGTTCAGCTGCGCAAGGATGGCGTTAGAAAGATAGGCAAGGCCCTCGGGTTTCCGCCCGAGCTGTTCGAGCGCATCCCGTTTCCGGGGCCGGCGCTGTCGGTGCGCGTCATAGGTGAGGTCACCCCGGAGCGCATCGAGACGGTCCGGAAGGCAACAACCGTTGTCGAGCGGTTGCTCAAGGATACCGGTGCATTTCAGTACATGGCCATCCTTCATGAAGACCGCGTGACCGGCATCCGCGACGGCAGGCGCGATTTCGGCCAACAGATCGAGGTGCGCTGCTGGGACAGCATCGATGCGCGGACCGCAACACCGACGCGGATCTCGTTCGAAATCCTCGAGAAGATCTCGCGCGAGATAATCCGCGAGGTACCTGGTATCGTCAGTGTCACGTACAACATAACCTCAAAGCCCCCGTCCACGATCGAAGCGCTCTGATGGTTGTTGGGCGGGATATCGGGTAGCTACAGTCTGATGACTAATGATGAGCTTGTAGACCGCTATATCGAATACCTGATAGTGGAAAAAGGGCTTTCCAAAAATACCATTGCCTCTTACAGCGCCGACCTTGCTCACTATCTGGAGTTCCTGAGAGCAAAAGGTGTGGCCAGAATTGCCGACGCCGATACCACCTTTATATTGAAGCATTTAATTGATTTAAGAAATGCAGGCCTTGGCTCCAGAAGCAGGGCAAGGCACCTGGTTACCATTCGAGGGTTTTATCGATTCCTGGTTCAGGAAAAAATACTCGAAAGCAACCCTGCTACCATGGTGGATCTGCCAAAACCAGGCAGAAGGCTGCCTCATGCCCTGAAAATAAGCGAGGTAATACAACTCCTCGAATCGCCAGATCCTTCAAAGCCATTAGGGTTGCGTGATGCAGCCATGCTGGAGCTTCTTTATGCAGCCGGTCTGAGGATTTCCGAGCTGGTTAGGATGGGTACTGCGGATGTGAACCTGGAGGCGTGTTTTGTGAGGGTCCTGGGCAAGGGATCAAAAGAACGTGTTGTGCCAATCGGACAGGTCGCAAGAAAAAAGCTTGATGCCTACCTATCATCAGGGCGACCTGCCATCCTGAAGGGAAGGAAAAGTCCATATCTCTTTGTAACACGCTCGGCCACGCCGATGACGCGGCAGGGATTCTGGAAACTCTTTAAGGAATATGCCGGAAGGGCCAATATTGCCCAAAACATCAGCCCTCATACTCTCCGCCATTCTTTTGCCAGCCATCTCCTGGAGGCCGGGGCGGACCTGCGATCGGTGCAGCTTATGCTTGGACACGCCGATATCAGCACCACCCAGATATATACGCATGTGGCTCAGGAAAGACTCAAAACCGCCCACACCCGCTATCACCCACGGGGCTGAGATTTGAGACTTGAGATCTCAAAAACTACCTCCACGGCAAGGGCCGGCAACAAACAACTTTACCCCGCAACCGAAAGAGAAGTCCAAAAAATATCCTGCTATTCCGTGATGAAGCGATATTTTACTTGACATCATGTATGCAACAATATATGTAATTTACCTAAATATAGTTATAAATGAGACTTAATTATGTTTAATATAACCGGGAGAGTGGAATAATGGGCACCAAAGGATTTTTATTTTTCCCATCATTCCATTATTCCATATTCCACCAGTCCCGGATCGAGTTTGAAACAACGCAAATAAATAGCTATAATCTCAACAGGTTATAGAAACTCACAGGCATCAAATCACTTTTCTCAGTCCCCTTGGCGGAGATCTCGATCATATCGGGAAAGGATGGAAGAATGGTAACTCAAGAAAGGAGGCATTTATGGAAGACTATATTGCTTGCGAAAAAAGAGGAAATCATGCCTGGATTCATGTAAAAATATGCCAGTGCAGATGTGAGCAATCGGAGAACTGCCGCTCCTTTCAGGAATACATGAAGGAGCATACCGTCGATACAATGACTGTGAGCCCAGAGCCGCGGGTTTGGTCTGCAAAAAAAACGCTCTTCCCCGTGATTCCTTAAGCTTTTCCCCAGGCGGGGCAAAAACCGTCAGACATTCGACTGCCCCCAAGCTCTTTTGTCTTCTGCCATGTTTAGCCACTTAGCTGCCCAATCACAGGGGACAGGTCAAAGAGCAAAGCCCGAAAAGCGCATTGAAACAACCCGGTGAGAAGAAACAATTCCCGTCGTTGATGACGAGGAAAAAGTCAGTGAGACAGGAAAGAATATGCTACAGGGACCGAGCTGCTAATGGCTGGAATCCCCCCTTTGATCCTTGACTAACCGTTAGATTTCTTATATCCTCTGACCTGAAAAACGTAGCCCTTTAGCCGATTCAAAAAACAGACATTTTCGTAACACTTTAGCTCTTTTGAAAAACAGACATACGCAATAATATTTTCAAAAATCTAAACTGATACACATTTTCAAAAATCTAAACTGATGCGAAAAAGCTAATCCTGGCCTCTCCCAGCAACAATTTTCCACGACAGATTGCCTGGAAGACTCTCCCTTTCTTTTAATTCGAAAGACACGAAGATGCTCAGGGGAAAACGGTATTGATATGAACAGAGCGGCAAGACAAATTGAAGTGAATATTGAAGATGAGATGAAACGGTCCTATCTGGATTACGCCATGAGCGTGATCATAGGCCGGGCCCTTCCTGATGTTCGTGATGGTTTAAAACCTGTTCACAGGCGGATTCTTTTTGCCATGCACGAGCTCAAGAACGACTGGAATAAGCCGTACAAAAAGTCTGCTCGCATAGTGGGCGATGTCATCGGTAAATATCACCCCCACGGTGACACGGCAGTCTACGATACCATAGTGCGTATGGCTCAGGACTTTTCTTTGCGTTACCCGCTAATCGATGGCCAGGGGAACTTCGGCTCCATAGACGGTGATGCAGCCGCTGCCATGCGGTATACCGAAATCAGGTTCTCGCGCCTGGCCCACGAAATGCTTGAAGACATAGAAAAGGAAACAGTCGATTTTGTTCCAAATTATGACGAATCTCTTGTGGAGCCTTCACTACTTCCGGCAAAGATTCCAAATTTGCTCATGAACGGATCTTCCGGGATCGCTGTTGGTATGGCAACCAATATCCCACCTCACAATCTTAGCGAAGTGGTTGATGCCACAGCGGCCCTTATAGATAATCCCGATATTTCCTGCGATGAATTGATGGAATTCCTGCCGGGTCCCGATTTTCCTACAGCGGGCATTATTTGTGGCCGAAAAGGGATTGAAAATGCCTACAGGACAGGGAAGGGTATCATCAGAATCCGTGCCCGTGTGATGATAGAAAAAAACCGCAAGACAGGACGTGAAAGTATTATTGTCAGCCAGCTCCCTTACCAGGTGAATAAGGCCCGCCTGATTGAAAAAATCTCGGAACTGGCGAAAGACAAAAAGATTGATGGTATCCAGTATGTGCGGGATGAATCCGACCGGGAAGGGATGCGTATCGTTATTGCCCTGAAGAAAGATGAAATCGCAGGCGTGATTATAAACCAGCTATATGCCTCCACACAGCTGGAATCTACCTTTGGGATAATTCTCCTTGCCATCGTTGATAGGCAGCCCCGCCTGCTCAATTTGAAGGAACTCATCGGCCACTTTATACAACATCGCAAAGAGGTTATTGCCCGCCGCACTCGGTTTGAGTTGAAAAAGGCCGAGAGCCGGGTCCATGTGCTGGAAGGCCTCAAGATTGCACTTGATCACATCGATGCTGTGATTGCCGTAATCCGATCTTCAAAGACTCCTGCTGAAGCAACGAGGCGTCTTACCACACAATTTGAGCTCACCCAAATCCAGGCCAAGGCGATTCTGGACATGCGCCTGCACCGGCTCACCGGACTTGAGCGCGACAAGATTGTGGAAGAATATGAGGAAACCATCAAGGCTATTGCCCGTTATCGGGAGATCCTGGCCAGTGAACGAGTTGTACTAAATATGATCAAGGATGAACTGATGGATTTGCGACAGCGTTACGGAGACGAGCGCCGCACTGAGATCGTCGAAGAAACCGAGAAGGTGACCATAGAAGACATGATCGTGGAAGAAGACATGGTAGTTACGATATCCCATGCGGGATATGTCAAGCGAAATCCGATCTCTTTGTACAACAGCCAGCATCGCGGAGGCAAGGGTAAGAAGGGAATGGTCCTAAAGGAAGAAGATTTTGTGGACCGCCTCTTTGTAGCTTCCACACATGACACATTTATGTTTTTCACCAACCTTGGCCGAGTTCACTGGCGCAAGGTTCACGAGCTCCCTCAGGCAGGCCGCCTTGCGCGAGGCAAGGCTATTGTAAATCTTCTATCCCTCGCAAAAGGGGAAAGAGTGGCCACGGTTTTTCCTGTCCGATCCTTTGAACATGGATTTAACGTCCTTATGGCCACAAAGAACGGCCTGGTGAAAAAGACAGATCTGATGGCTTACAGCAGACCAAGAGCTGGTGGAATTATTGCCCTGAATTTGGTGCCAGGAGATGAGCTGATCGATGTGCGTATCACTGACGGTACACAAAATGTCTTCTTGGGATCCTGTTACGGCAAATCGATCCGGTTTCACGAATCAAACGTGCGCCCTACAGGTCGGGCAAGCCAGGGAGTGCGCGGCATCCGCCTTGCAGACGGGGATTATCTTGTGGGCATGGAGGTGCTCACAAACGGCAAGACGCTAATGACCGTTACTGAAAACGGTTATGGCAAAAGAACCTCCATTGACGAATACCCTGTGCAAAAGCGGGGAGGTAAGGGAGTGATCACCATCAAGACCACGGAGCGAAACGGATTGGTGGTGGCCATCCTGGCAGTCACCGATGAAGATGATCTTATGCTGTTGACCGACCGCGGCAAGATTATCAGAATGCCTGTAAAGGATATTTCCGTGATTGGCAGAAACACCCAGGGAGTTCGTCTGATTACCATGGAGCCTGGAGAACGGGTGGTCGGTGCCGCCCGCCTTGCAGAAGAGGACGTGTAAAGGAGGAAAAGATATGAAGATTGGCGTTATTGGAGCAGGCGCGTGGGGCACAGCGCTCTCGAATCTCCTGGCAGGCAAGGGCCTTACAGTAGACTTGTGGGCCTTTGAGAAAGAAGTTTGCAGAGATATCATTGAAGAGCGCGAAAACAAGCTGTTTCTGCCCGGAATCAACCTTTCGGCAAACATCAGGCCGTCAAACAACCTCGATAAAGTCGCTGCAGACAAAGACCTGTTGCTCATCGTGGTGCCGTCGCATGTCTTTCGCTCTGTGGCCACTCGACTGGTTCAACATCCCACTGAAAGAACAATCATCGTCAGCGCCACAAAGGGGATAGAAAACAAGACACACTTGAGGATGTCAGGTATTCTCCATCAGCTTCTTCCGCCAAGGCTTCATGATCAGGTTGCCGTGCTGTCCGGCCCGAGCTTTGCCAGGGAGGTCGCCCAGAAAATGCCAACGGCTGTCACCGTGGCTGCCAGAAATATGCAGCTGGCCAGAACTGTCCAGATGACGTTTGCTACCGGGTATTTTAGGGTTTATACAAGTTATGATCTGGTTGGTGTGGAACTCGGCGGAGCTCTAAAGAATGTGATAGCGGTTGCAGCAGGCATTTCAGACGGCCTTGGTCTTGGATATAACACCAGGGCAGCACTTATTACGAGAGGCGCAACCGAGATTCAACGCCTCGGGATAAGGCTGGGGGCCAACCCGAAAACTTTTATGGGGTTGAGTGGTATAGGAGACCTGGTCCTTACCTGTACAGGGCCCCTGAGCCGCAACTGGACTGTCGGTAATAAGTTAGGACAGGGAATGAAGCTTGAAGAGATTCTCGCCGGCATGCGCAGCGTGGCCGAGGGTGTCAGGACGACTAAATCGGTCTACAATATGGCCAGAAAGATCGGGGTTGAGATGCCGATCACAGAAAAGGTTTACAGCATACTATATGAAGGCCTTGACCCAAGGGAGGCACTTGGAATGCTCATGAACAGGAATCTCAAACACGAACTCGACGATGAGTAAAAGGCTGAAGCCATGAAGCTCAAGGCTGAAAGGTAAAGCTTACAAGGTGGAACACGAAACAGGCAACGCACAACGGCCCACTTACAACTCACAACCGACCAATGACCGAGAGAAAGAAATCCCATAAAGGAGAAGGGCATCGGTCGAGGCTGCGGGAGAAATTCCTTTCCTCCGGCCTGGATGGCTTCCATGACTACGAGGTGATAGAATTGCTTCTCACCCTGGCGACCCCCAGGAAGGACTGCAAGGAGCAGGCTAAGGCACTTTTAAAGCGCTTCAACACATTGCAGGGCGTCATTGAAGCATCGGCGGAAGAACTGCAGGAAATAAAAGGGGTAGGGCCCAGGAATATCTTCGGCATCAAGTTTGTTTATGCCGTTGTCGAGCGCTATCTCAAGAAAAAAGTCATAAAAAAAGATCCCATCCGATCTTCAACAGAGCTTTTCAACTACCTTTACCATACACTTCGAGACAAGAAGAAGGAAATATTCAAGGTCGTTTTCCTTGACGCCCAAAACAGGATCATTGCCATAGATGACCTTTTTGAAGGGACTCTGACAGCAAGCGCGGTATATCCGAGAGAAATAGTGCAGGCAGCCCTCGGGCATCATGCTGCAGGCCTTTTCCTGGTGCATAACCACCCCTCAGGTGAGCCAAAGGCGTCTCACGAAGACAAAGTGATTACACGCAAGGTAATCCATGCCTGCCGCGTCATGGGCATCACGGTGCACGAACACCTGATTATCGGAGACAATACCTATTTTAGTTTTGCGGACCACGGCTACATCGCCGAGATGAACCGCGAGTACGAGGCGCAAGGTTTGTGATTGCAGATTTTCAGCTCTTCGGCAGCCACTTCAGCTACGAACTCAATTGGAAAACGATTAAAATCTCGTATCAGTTTAGCTTTTTGAAAATATTATTGCGGACAGGCCATCCGATTGGAGACCGTCTCAAACTCGAGCCTAACTGAGCGTAAAGAAAAAACAGCGCTTAGAAGTTCAAATAACATCCA
>Ga0164318_10003425_pt1 | contig 15007 bp, 20 predicted proteins | sample GuaBasSedimGuay9_FD_113734 | JGI IMG/M metagenome (GOLD analysis project Ga0164318, IMG submission 113734) | Subseafloor sediment microbial communities from Guaymas Basin, Gulf of California, Mexico - Guay9, Core 4571-4, 0-3 cm | ecosystem: Environmental > Aquatic > Marine > Hydrothermal vents...
AAAGCTCTTCTGAAGGCGCAAGAGAGGGAAGACTTAAATTTTAAAATAAAAAAAATATTTAGATATTTAGCTTAAGATAAATGGCAAAAGAGAATTTTCGACAAAACGAAACCAAAGAAGAAGATTTTGAATCTAAACTTTTGGATTTGACACGTACTGAAAGAATGACCGGAGGAGGGCGACGTCTTCGCTTCAGAGCGGTGGTAGTAGTAGGAAATAGAAAAGGAAAAGTAGGACTGGGCATTGGTAAGGGATTAGATGTTGCTCAGGCTGTTGAAAAAGCTACCAGACAGGCTAAGAAACATCTTATAGAAGTTCCTATAGTAAATGGAACTATTCCTTTTGAGGTGGAAGCAAAGTATGGAGCAGCAAAGGTTTTGCTTAGGCCTCAGAGAAAAGGTAGAGGATTAGTTGCAGGTGGAACAGTAAGAGTGATTTGTAGTTTGGCAGGGATAGAAGATATTTCTTCAAAGGTGCTTTCAAAATCAAGGAATAAGATTAATAACGCTCGTGCTGTACTTTCTGCGTTTGAAAAGCTAAAAATAAAATCAAAATAACTAATATGCAACTCCATCAGTTAAAACCAGATCATCCCAAAAAGAAAAAGAAAAGAATTGGTAGAGGAGGAAAGAGAGGAACTTATTCTGGCAGAGGAATAAAGGGTCAGAAAGCAAGAGCGGGAGCTAAATTTCAGCCAATTATTAGAGAGCTAATAAAGAAATATCCCAAACTGAGAGGTTATAAATTTGGACCAATTTCAAAAAAACCTGCTATAATCAATGTAGATGTCCTTGAGAAAAATTTTTCTGAGAGAGAAAAAGTAAGCCCAAGAATCTTATTTGAGAAAGGACTTATTCAAAAAGTAAAAGGCAGAATTCCTAAAGTAAAAATTTTGGGTAGAGGAGAGATTAAAAAACCCTTGGTTATATATGGATGTCAGCTCTCAGAAAAGGCTCAGGAGAAAATAAAAAAAGCGGGTGGAGAAATTAGGACAACTAAGACACAAAATTAAAATATATATGTGGTTTAAAAATTTTTTACAAGTCTTCAAAATTCCTGATTTAAGAAAGAAAATCCTTTTTGTGTTGGGTGTATTTGTTGTCTTTAGAATTATGGCAAATATCCCTATTCCTGGGATAGATACTTCTAGATTGAAGGAATTTTTTGCTGCCAATCAAATGCTTGGACTTTTGAATATTTTCACAGGTGGCGCGTTGAGCCGCCTTTCTATTGTAATGCTAGGATTAGGACCATATATTACTGCCGTGATTATTTTGCAACTTTTGACGATGATTTTTCCTCAGTTAGAAAGAATGTACAAGGAGGAAGGAGAAGCAGGGCGTCAGAAAATTAACCAGTATGGTAGAATTCTTACCGTTCCTTTAGCTGCTCTTCAGTGTTTTGCTATGCTGACATTATTCCAGCGGCAAGGAATTATAGGAAAAATGTCTCCTCTTTTACTTGCTGAATCAATTCTAACAGTTGTTGCGGGCAGCATTTTCTTAATGTGGCTGGGAGAGCTTATTACCGAAAAAGGAATCGGTAATGGAATATCTCTTTTGATTTTTGCTGGAATTGTAGCTCGAACTCCGATGTCAATATACCAAAGCTATATAGACCTGAGCGGTAATCCATCGAGGATTCCTTCATACATTTTCTTTTTTGCTGTAGCGTTAATTATTATTGCGGGGGTAGTTCTGATAAATGAAGGAAGAAGAAATATTCCCGTTTCTTATGCAAAAAGAGTAAGAGGAATGAAAATGTATGGCGGTGTTTCTACTTATCTGCCATTGAATGTTAATCCGGCAGGAGTGATTCCTATCATTTTTGCTTTATCTTTGATGCTTCTTCCAGGTATGGTGGCAAATTTCTTTTCTGCACTTGGTATAGGAGTGTTGGCAAGTATAGCAGAAGGTATAAATGATCTCTTTCAAAATCCTTGGGTTTATGGAATTCTATACTTTATTTTAGTTTTTGCCTTCACTTATTTTTATACTGCTATTGTTTTTGATCCTAAAGCAATTGCAGAAAATCTTCAGAAGATGGGAGGATTTATTCCAGGAATCAGGCCAGGGGAGAGTACTGCTCAGTTTATTAAATATATTTTGAACAGAATTTTATTCATTGGTGCTACATTTCTTGGGGCAATAGCAATTTTGCCTTCAATTATTCAAGGAATTACTGGTATTTTGGCTTTCCGATTTTTGATTGGAGGTACAGCAGTTTTGATCGTAGTAAGTGTAGTTCTTGAAACGATGAAACAAATAAAGGCTCAACTTAGGATGAGAGAGTATGAAACATTTTAATAATTAAATTTTAAATCTATGAAAAGAAAAGTTATCATCATTATTGGTCCTCCTGGTTCAGGAAAAGGCACACAAGCCTCTCTTCTTTCTGAAAAACTCAATCTTTATTATTTAGAAACATCCAAGATTTTGGAAGAAAAATTCAGGCAAGCAAAGGAAGGAGATTTTGTTGAAGTTGATGGAAAGAAGTTTTTTATTTCTCAAGAGAAAAAATTGTTTGAAACAGGCTTTTTATGCAGCCCTCCTTTTGTTACCTACCTTATAAAAGAAAAAATAAAAGAACTATTCCATCAAGGAAAAAATTTAGTTATGGCTGGTTCTCCTCGCACACTTTATGAGGGAAAAGAAGTTATTCCTTTACTTAAAGAATTATATGGACCTGAGAATATTGATATAATCTTGATAAATCTTTCTGAAGAAGAATCTATCTTTAGAAATGCTCATAGGCGTCTTTGTTCTTTAATGCGACATCCTATTTTGTATAATGAGGAGACAAAAAATCTTACTCGCTGTCCATTGGATGGTTCGAAATTAATTGTGCGGGTGCTTGACAATGAAGAAGTTATGAAAGTGAGAATAAAAGAATATAAAGAAAGAACTCTTCCTTTAATAGATTATTTCAAAGAAGAAGGCCTACAAGTCAACGAAGTGGAGGGTAAACAAACCCCTGCTGAGCTTCATGAAGATATTTTAAAAGTTCTTAAAATTTCCAATGATTCACATTAAAACGAAAGAAGAAATTCAGATAATGGAAGAAGGAGCCAAGATCTTGGCTCAAATTATGGAGGAGCTGAAAAGGAAAGTAGAGCCAGGAATTACTACCAAAGAATTAGATAAGGTTGCCCAAGACCTTATTTTTAAATTTGGAGCCAAACCTTCTTTTAAGGGATATAATGGGTTTCCTGCGACACTTTGTGTTTCTGTAAATGAAGAGATCGTTCATGGTATTCCTTCAGAGCGCAGATTGAAAGAAGGGGATATTGTTTCTCTGGACTTGGGACTTTTCTATAAAGGATTTCATTCTGATATGGCTATAACTCTTGGAGTAGGAAAGATATCTCCAGAAGCCTCTCGACTAATTAGAGTTACAAAAGATGCTTTACGAATGGCAATTCGAAAAGTAAGACCTGGAAATACAATCGGAGATATTGGCAATACTATTCAGAGATATGTTGAAAGTCAAGGGTTTAATGTGGTACGGGATCTTTGTGGTCATGGGATTGGGAGAGAACTTCATGAAGAACCACAGATTCTGAATTATGGAAAGAGACACACAGGAGCAATGATAAGAGAGGGAATGGTGTTTTGTATTGAACCAATGGTTACAATGGGAGATTGGAAAATCAAGAAATCTCAGGATGGTTTTACTTTCTTAACAAAAGATGGATCTTTATCTGCTCATTTTGAACACGAGGTAGCTGTTGGAGAAGATGGATGTAAGGTATTAACAAAGATATAGTGTTGTTGTATTTCAGAGGATGCTTCAGAGCACCCTTTTTCTGAGAAAATGTTATAATAAATAAATACTTCTAAGGTGCAAAAATATGCGGCTTTCAGTGATAATTCCCGCATATAACGAAGAAAAAAGATTACCACATACTTTAAGGGAGATAGATAAATATCTATCAGTTCAAGATTATGATTATGAGATTATAGTGGTGAGCGATGGTTCAACAGATAAAACTGCTGATGTAGTGCGTGAGCTGAGCGAGACAATCAAGAATCTTAAACTAATTGATAATAAACAAAACAGAGGAAAAGGTTTTGCGACAAGACAAGGAATGCTAGAAGCGCAAGGAGAATTTCGCTTGTTTACAGATGCTGATAACTCTACCACTATTGATCACATAGAGAAGTTTTGGCCATATTTTGAGCAAGGATACGATATTGTTATCGGATCCCGTGCAGTTAAAGGAGCAGTGCTTGATCCTCCTCAGAGATGGCTCAGAAGACAAACAGGGAGAGCTTTCCGACTCCTGACAAATATTTTTGCTGGCCTGTGGGATATTAAAGATACTCAGTGTGGATTTAAATGTTTTACTAAAAGAGCAGTAGAGGATATCTTTCCAAGATGCAGAATTGATCGCTTTTCTTTTGATGTAGAAATACTGGTAATTGCTAAACTTTTGGGTTACAAAATAAAAGAAGTACCAATAAGATGGGTAAACGATCCCCATTCAAAAGTGAAGTTTAAAAATATGGCAAAAATGGGTTTTGATTTAATAAAAATAAGGTGGAATCTAATCAAAAAAATTTATGTCCAAAAAACCTCTTTCTAAATTTCCTTCCGAACTTCGTTATGATGTAGTTTCTCGAGATTGGGTAGTTATTGCCACTGGCAGAGCAAGACGACCAGAAACTTTTAAAAAGGAGAGAAGAAAAAAAGAAAAAGTTCCAAAAAGACTTTGCCCTTTCTGTCGCCTGAAAGATCAGGAAACCCCTACTCTTATTTTTTCTCATGGAAAAAGAGTTTTTTTAAAAAATGGAAAGATCCCTTCTGACTGGACAACTATTGTTATTCCCAACAAATATCCTGCTTTTTTTCCTTCCTCTGAGTTAGAGAAGCAGGTAGAAGGGAATATCTATCATAAAATTAATGCCGTTGGTTTCCATGAAGTAGTGATCACTCGTGATCATGAGCGCCAATTAGCTCAGTTTTCAATAAAAGAAGTAAAGGAGGTTATAGATGTTTATCAGTTGAGATATCTAGAGCTAATGAAAGAAAAATTTGTTAACTACATTTCTATTTTTCATAACCATGGTCAAGAAGCAGGTGCTTCAATTGCGCATCCTCATTCACAGATTATCACTACTCCTCTTGTTGACGTAGATTTAAGAAATGCTTTAGTTAACTCTAGAAAGTATTTCAAGAAACATAAAAAATGTATTTATTGTGTGATGGGTGCCTGGGAAAGAAAAATAGGAAAAAGAATTGTTTTTGAGAACAATGATTTCATAGTTATCTGTCCTTTTGCTTCCAAATGTGCTTTTGAATTGATTATTTCTCCCAAGAAACACAGACCATATTTTGAAAGAATAACCGAGAAAGAGAAATGGCAGTTAGCTGACGCATTCAGAACTGCACTTCGTAAGTTATATAAAGGGCTTAATGATCCTGCTTATAATTTCTATCTTCACACCGCTCCCTGTGATGGAAAGGATTGGTCCCATTATCACTGGCATTTTACCATTTTGCCCAAAACCTCTACTTGGGCAGGTTTTGAAATGGGAGCAGGAATGGAGATATCTACTGTGGAACCAGAGAAAGCTGCGCAATATTTAAGAAAACAATAATCATTACTTTTTATGAAGAGGCTTATTGTTGCTAATTGGAAATGTAATCCCAAATCGCTTCAAGAAGCCAAGAAGCTTTTTGATACAATAAAAAAAGCAACAAAGAGTATAAAAGAAACTGAGGTGGTAATCTGTCCTCCTTTTTTGTACCTTCCCGTACTGAAAACCAAAGGATCAAAAATTAAGCTTGGGGCCCAGAATTGTTTTTGGGAAGAGCAAGGAGCTTTTGATGGTGAAATATCTCCCCCTATGCTTAAGAGTGTAGGATGTAGTTATGTTATTGTAGGACATTCAGAAAGGCGCCGTTTGTTTAAAGAGACGGATACAATGATCAATAAAAAGATCAAAGCGCTCATTAGAGCAAATCTTATATCTATTCTTTGTGTTGGAGAAACAGAGGAGGAAAAAAATAAAGGAAAGTTTACCCAAGTGATTTCTGATCAGATTAAAAAAGCACTGAAAGGAGTTTCAAGAAAGGATATTCAAAAAGTAATCATTGCCTATGAACCTGTTTGGGCAATAGGAACAGGAAGAGCTTGTAGACCTATTGAAGCTCAAGTTGTTCATCTCTTCATTCGAAAAATTATAGCCCGGCTTTATAGCCGAAAGATTGCAGAAAGACTTCCTATATTGTATGGAGGGAGCGTAAATCAAAAGAATGCCCTAGATTATCTTAAAGAATCAGGTATGAAGGGTCTTTTGATTGGAGGGGCTTCACTTCGAGCAAAGGAATTTATCAAAATTATATATGAGACAGAGAGGATTTGACAGTATGAGCTTTTTTTGTTATTTTGTTTTAATTATATGACAAACAGCTGTCAGGAAAAATTTTATAACCCGACTCAAGGAAATATAGGTTTTAATGAAGTTGTTGAAGAAATGCTTGCATGGATGCAGGAAAAACCTCAAAAAGAATATGAGGTTATTGTTGGTTGCGATTCCTCTTCAGATAAAGAACCCCATTTTCCAGTAGCAATAGTAATTTTGAGAAAGGGAGAAGGAGGCAGATTTTTTCTTAAAAAGATAAAATATAAAAATAAAAAATTCTTCAACTGGCATCAGCGGATATTAGAAGAGGTTTTGATTTCATGTGATTTAGCTCTGAAATTAAGAGAAGCCTTGGAGTTAAAGATAAGAAACTTACCTGAGATCAAGAAAAGATTTCAATTTAAGTATATTCATGCAGATATTGGAGAAGAAGGCGCGACCAGAGATATGATAAAAGAAGTTATTGGTCTAATTCGCGGCAATGGGTTTGAGGCAAAGATAAAACCTGAAGCTTATGTCGCTTCAGTGGTGGCTGATAGATTTTCTTAATCTTAATCGTCTTTATAATTCAGAGAAACTTTTCTTTAAATAATTCAGGAATTTAACTTCTGAATTTTTTATTAATAGAGTTTGGTTCTGGTTGATTTAAAAATAAGAGAGAGGTAAAATTAAACTATGAATTCCAGAGAAATACGGAAGAAATTTTTAGATTTTTTTAGAGAAAAAGCACATAAAATAGTGCCTTCTTCTTCGCTTATTCCTGAAGATCAAAGTGTTCTTTTCACTACAGCAGGAATGCAGCAATTCTCTTTATATTTGGCAGCCAAGAAAGATGTATTAAAAGATTTTGGAACAAGACATCTTGCTTCTTGTCAAAAGTGCGTTCGGACGGGAGATATTGAGAGCATCGGTGACGATACTCATCATGTATTTTTTGAAATGTTGGGAAATTGGTCGATAGGTGAAGATGAAAAAGGATACTTTAAAGAAGGAGCAATTAAATATGCTTTGGAATTTCTCTTAGATCGTCTGAATTTAGATAAAAATCGTTTGTGGATTACTATCTTCAAGGGAGAAAAAGATATTCCTAAAGATAAAGAATCATTTGATTTTTGCAGAGAAAAAGGATTTCCTGAGGAAAGAATACTTGAGTTTGGGATGGAAGACAATTTCTGGGGCCCGCCTGCAAAAACAGGACCTTGTGGTCCTTGTCTCGAAATTTTCTATGATAGGGGAGAAGAATATGGATGTAAAAGCAAAGATTGTGGACCTAATTGTCCTCGATGTAAGCGATTTGTAGAACTATGGACATTGGTGTTTATGGAATATCTAAAAGATCAAGAAGGGAAGTATATACTTTTAAATCAAAGAAATGTAGATACAGGAATGGGACTTGAGCGATTGACAGCTATACTTAACAATAAGCCTTCTGCTTACGAAACTGATCTTTTTTTGCCTGTAATTTCTAAAATAGAAAATTTGTCTGGCAAAAAATATCAGGAAAATAAAAAGATTTTTAGAATTCTTGCCGATCATATCAGAGCCTCTGTTTTTATAGCAAGTGAAGGAGTCCTTCCTTCTAATGTAGAGAGAGGATATATTTTAAGAAGACTTTTAAGAAGAATGATAAGGTTTGGAAGAATGCAAGGGTTGAGAAGTGGATTTTTGATTGATTTAGGCAAGGTGGTTATTGAAAATTATCGTGATATTTATCCAGAGCTTCAATCTCATCAAGCTGATATTTTAACTGTATTTCAAAATGAGGAAGAGAAATTCGCCAGAACTTTGGAGAGAGGTTTAAAGGAAACAAATGCAATTCTTGAGAAAGGAGATATAGAGGGAAAAGATGCGTTTCGGATATATGAGACATACGGATTTCCTTTAGAAATGATAGAAGAAATTGCAAAAGAAAAGGGAAGGAAGATAAAAAATAAAGAAAGTTTTCAAGAAGCATTTAAAAGACATCAAGAAATTTCACGTGCAGGGGCAGAGAAAAAATTTGGTGGTATAGGAAAAGAAGCAACATATGAGGCCACAAAACTTCATACAGCTACTCACCTTCTTCATCAGGCTTTACGAGAAGTATTAGGCAAGCATGTCCGTCAGATGGGTTCTGATATTACACCGCAGAGATTGAGATTTGATTTTTCTCATCCCAAAAAATTAACACCACAGGAAATAAAGAAAGTAGAAGATATAGTTAATCAGAAAATTAAAGAAGACTTAGAAGTAAAAAGAGAAGAGATGAGCTATGAGCAAGCAATTAAATCAGGAGCATTAGCATTCTTTAAAGAAAAATATCCTCCACGGGTGAGTGTCTATTCGATAGGTAATTTCTCCAAAGAAATTTGTGCTGGTCCTCATGTGAAAAGAACTTCCGAGCTTGGTCATTTTAAGATTATCAAAGAAGAAAGTTCAGGAGCAGGGGTAAGAAGAATTCGAGCCATTTTGGAATAATTTTACTATTATGGCAAACCACAAAAGAGAAGTAATTGATATCATCCCTCCAAGAAGCTTTGAAGAATCTCCTCACCAATTTTCGGAAAGAAAGAGAAGGATTTTTCCTTTTGAAATATACAGAAAAAGAATTTTTTATATCCTTGGCATATTATTGGTTTTGTTGGCAGTTTATTCTTTTAGTGCTGCTAAAGCGGAGGTATTTATTATTCCAGAGATGAAAAAATTTAGTTCTGAGGTTGTGATAACTGTTGATAAAGATGCCAAAGAGGTTGATCTTTTTGCCAACATTGTTCCGGGTTATTTTTTAGAAGAAACAAATTCTCTTAGCAGATCATTTTCTTCCTCTGGAAAAGTTGTTGTATCTCAAAAAGCAAAAGGGATAATTAGGGTATATAATGATTATTCTGCGGTCGCTCAACCTCTTCGTGCTAATACCCGTTTTATGGCTGCTTCAGGAGAGATTTTTCGAACTCCAACTCGTATTGTTGTTCCTGGAAAAAGAATAGAAAATGGAAAAGAAGTGCCTGGATACATAGATGTGAAAGTAGTAGCTGATCAGCCCGGGGAAGAATATAATATTGAACCTACTACTTTTTCTATTCCAGGATTAGTAGGTACCCCTCTTTATACAAAATTCTATGGGAAATCATTTGAGCCTATGAAGGGAGGGTTTAGAGGTGAAGTTTCTCAGGTTACAAAAGAAGATATAAGAAAAGCGCAGGATTCGGTAATAAAAACACTCAAAGAAGAAGGAAAAAAGGTTATTGAGAAGAAAACGGCTGATTACGGTGGTATTTTATTAAAAGAGGCTCTTCTTCAAGAAATCCAGGCTACCTCATGTCCATCAGTTGGAACTAAGGTAGATAAATTTGAGTTTGAGGCTAGAGCACGATCTATTGCTTTGATATTTAAGAAAAATGATATAGAGAAAATCATAGCAAATCAAATACCTGAAGGGAAGAAAATCGTTACTGAAAGTTTAATCCTCCATTGGGATCCTCAGACAATTGATCTTGAGTCAGGAAAGATGGTAATAAATTTGAAATTCTCAGGTAACATTTATACTCCTATTGATCTCGTTAATCTAAAAGAAGAAATTGTTGGAAAGAGCGTTTCAGAAGCCAAGAGAATTCTTGAAGAAAAAAAAGAAATATTACAGGCAAATATCAAAATTCGGCCATTCTGGAGAAGAAGATTACCCTCTTGGTCAAAGAAAGTAGAATTAAGATTAGATTTTTCTCAAAAGGTTGACTAAAATACATATTTTTGCTATTTTATAAACGATCTTTAAATGAACAATAGAACTAATTCTCAGAAGAGGAAGGAAAAAAAGGAATATATAGACGGGGTAGTAATTGAGGCTTTACCTAGTGCTTGTTTTAAAGTAAAACTTGAGGATGATTCAGAAGTTTTGGCTCATCTTTCGGGAAAGATGAGACGTTTTCGGATAAAAATTTTACCTGGTGATAAAGTCACTGTAGAAGTTTCTCCTTACGACAAGCATAGAGGAAGAATCGTATATAGAAAAAAATAACCTTTAGCGTTTCCTTGTTGCAGAGAAATTTAATATTGGAATTTCAAGATTATGAAAGTTAGATCATCAGTGAAAAAAATCTGCAAGAATTGTAAAATCGTCCGTCGAAAAGGTCGAGTTTATGTCATTTGCAAAAACCCAAAGCATAAACAGCGACAAGGATAGTGTTTATCGGACTTTCTGATTCAATTTTCTAGACATTTTTAATCTCTATTAATGTATTAATTGTTTTTTATTTTATATGCTGCGGATTGGAGGAGTAAATATTCCAGATAACAAACAGATTGGTATTGGCTTAACCTATATTTATGGGATAGGTTTGAGTTTGGCCAAAAAAATACTAAAGGAGGCAGGTATTGATCCTCAGCGTCGAGGAAGAGAACTTACACCTCAGGAGGTTAATCGACTGAAAGAGATCATCGAAAAAGGCTATAAGATAGAAGGAGAATTAAGACGAGAAAAGATGATGGCTATAAAAAGGCTAAAAGATATAGGTTGTTGGCGCGGTCTTCGTCACATAAAAGGTTTACCTGTAAGGGGTCAGAGGACAAGAACTAATAGCCGAACTGTTAGAGGAAATGTGAGAAGAACAGTTGGATCTGGAAAGAGAAAGCCACCTGCTCCTAAATAATGATTAATTTACAAACGCTATGGGAAAAAAGAGAGTAATCAAAAAAAGTGCTGAGGAATTATTAAAAGAAAGAGAAAAAATAGAGGAAAAGCTTAAGAAGGAAGTAAAAGTCAAGGCTTCTAAAGGTCTAAAAGAGGGGAGAATTTATATTAAGTCCACTTATAATAATACTATAGTTACTCTGACTGATCCTTTAGGGAATGTGCTAGCTAGCTGCAGTGCTGGTAAAATCGGTTTTAAAGGAACCAAAAAAGCCACTCCTTTTGCTGCCTCGCAAGTGGCAACGAAAGTATGTGAAAGTGCTAAAAAGATAGGGATAGAAAAAGTAAAAGTTTTTGTAAAAGGAATAGGTTCGGGAAGAGATCCCGCTTTGAGATCTTTGGCTGCACATGGGTTGGATATAATATCTATAAAGGATATTACTCCTATTCCTCATAACGGATGTCGTCCTCCTAAAGTTCGCAGAGTTTAAATATGTCCAAAAAACAAGCCAAATGTAAAATATGCAGAAGATTGGGTACAAAACTCTTTCTTAAAGGAGAGAAGTGTTTTTCTCCTAAATGTCCACTGGTAAGAAGACCTTATCCTCCTGGACAGAGAAAAAAGAGAAAAACTACGATGTCTGAGTATAATAAAGAACTGAGAGAGAAACAAAAGTTGAGAAACTGGTATAATTTAAAAGAAGCTCAATTTAAGAGATATGTAAAAGAGGTCTTGAAGAAAAGAGCCTCTTCAAAAAAAGGCCAAGATGCTCCTACTCTTTTGATTCAGAAATTGGAGATGAGGTTTGACAATATTGTTTTCAGAATGGGTTTTGCTAAGTCAAGAGCAGAAGCAAGACAATTGATTTCTCATGGTCACTTCTTGATAAACCAAAAAAGGGTAAATATTCCCAGCTATCAACTTAAGAAAGGAGATAAGGTTAGTGTGGCTGAGTCATCGCGGAAGAAAAAAATCTTCAGAGATCTTGCTGTTGCACTGAAAAAGAAACAGATACCTTCTTGGCTTTCGGTAGATCCTCAGAAATTGGAAGGAGTAGTAAAGGCATTACCTACATTAGAAGAGGTAGCTCCACCAGTGGAGATTTCTATGGTATTTGAATTCTATTCAAGATAAAATATATTAAATTTAAATTCTAAAAATAAGTTAAAAACATATGATTCCTTTACCAAGTAAACCAAAAATTATTGAAAAAAAAGGTAAAAATTTAGGTATCTTTGAAATAGAAGGTCTTTATCCCGGGTATGGAGTAACTATTGGAAATTCTTTAAGAAGAACCCTTCTCTCTTCATTGGAAGGTGCCGCTGTTACCAGAGTGAAAATCAAAGGGGTTCAACATGAGTTCTCTACTATTGATGGAGTGTTGGAGGATGTAATTGTAATTTGTCAAAATTTGAAAAAACTTAGATTTAAAATTTATACTTCTGAACCCCAGAAGGCTACATTGAAGGTTAAAGGAGAAAAAGAGGTAAAAGGTCAAGATTTAGAGTTACCCTCTCAGGTGGAATTGGTTAATCCTCAAGCTCATATAGCTACTCTCACGAGCAAAAATGCAAGTCTAGAGATGGAAATCCAGATTGAGAAAGGAATAGGATATGTTCCTGTTGAGCAGAGAAAGGAAGAGAAACTTGCTATAGGAGAAATTCAATTAGATGCCATTTTTACTCCTATAAGAAGAGTAGCTTTTCATGTAGAGAATATGCGAGTTGGTAAGAGAACAGATTTCAACAGACTTCGTATCGAGATTGAGACAGATGGGACAATATCTCCTGAAGAAGCATTAGCTAAAGCTTCCGATATCTTGACAAAACACTTTTCTATGATTTCAGAAGAATTTTCTAAGTCAGAGAAAGCTCAGGAGAAGAAAGAACAATCTAGCCCTGCACCTGCTGAGATAAAAATAGAAGATCTGGGAATTTCTTCTCGTACCATCAGTGTCTTATCTCAAAATAATATCAAAACGCTTGCTGGCCTCTTAAGAAAGAAAGAAAAGGATCTGCTAGAAATGAAAGGGATGGGTGAGAAGGGAGTAGAAGAGATTAAGAAAGCCTTAAAAAAATTAGGTTTTGAGTTAAAAAAATAATTAGGATATGAGAAAAAGAAAAAAGGGAAGAAAATTAAGTAGAAAAAGGGATCAAAGAAAAGCTTTGCTGAGAAGTTTGGCTAATAACTTATTGCTGCAAGGAAGAATAAAAACCACCGAAGCTAGAGCTAAAGAGGTTTCTCAAATCGTCCAAAAATATATTTCGAAAGCTAAAAAAATAGATCTAGCCCGGAGACGGTTTTTGTTACGTTATCTTCCTCCTCAGACAGTGAAGAAGTTAGAAAAGGAGATTGCACCTCGTTATGCACAAAGAAATGGCGGGTATACAAGAATTATCAAAGCGGGGCCTCGGAAAGGAGACAATGCTAAAATGGTTATAATAGAATTAGTATGATAAAAAGAAAGGTCCATATTATAGACGCTACAGATCAGGTATTAGGAAGACTAGCTTCCAAGATTTCTCTTTTGCTTCAGGGTAAAAATAAACCAAACTTTCGCCCTCATGAAGATGTAGGTGATATAGTGATAGTGAGAAATGTAGATAAGATTAGGGTTACTGGTAAAAAAGCAAAAGAAAAAAAATATTATCGCCATAGTGGTTATTTGGGAGGGCTTAAAGAAATTCCTTTTGAGAAATTGTTCAAAAAAGATCCAGCTGAAGTTTTGAGAAAAGCGGTTTGGGGTATGCTTCCCAAAAATAGATTAAGAGCAAGAAGGATAAAAAGATTGAAGTTTGAATAATATGGCGGTAGCAAAAGAAAAAAGTCAACAAAAGAAGAGCAAAAAAACTACCAAAAAGGATAGGTATTTTGAGGCAGTAGGAAGAAGAAAAACTGCTGTAGCAAGAGCACGACTTTGGCCAAAAGGAAAAGGAGAGTTCATTATAAATGGCAAACCATATCAAGAATACTTTCCTTTTCCGAGTCATCAAGAAACAGCGGTTGCTGCTCTCAAAAAGATGAAATGCCTTGATCAATTCAAGACAGAGGTGTTAGTAAAAGGAGGAGGTGTAAGTGCTCAAGCAGAAGCAGTAAGACATGCTACTGCTCGTGCTCTTGTCTTGTTTAATCCTGATTTTAAAAAACGTCTTCGAAAAATGGGCTATTTAACCAGAGATCCCAGAATGAGAGAAAGGAAGAAGTTTGGATTGAAACGCGCACGCCGAGCCCCCCAATGGCAAAAACGTTAATTATGCTTAAAGAAATTATTGACAAATATTATCAAGATAAAAGAGATGAGCGTGACAAGGAGAAGTTTTATGTCAGTGATGCCGGAAAATGTCCGCGTCAGATATTTTTTAAATTCAAGAAGGCTCCGCGTAAAGAAATGGAGCCTCGTATATTGAGGATTTTTGATCAGGGAGATTATGTTCATTTAAGATTAATGCGTGATCTTTTTTCTCTCGGTATTGTGGTCGCATCAGAGATTGATATTCCGCCTCAAGAAGATATAGGAGGGAGAGCTGATGCCATTGTGAGAATAAACAATGAACTATATTTGGTAGATTTTAAAAGTATCAATAGTACTATTCTTCAAAAGATGGATGCTCCCAAAGAAGAACATGTTTTACAGGTTCAGCTTTATCTTCATTTCTTTAAATTAAAAAAGGGAATTTTACTTTACGAAGGAAAAGATAATTCAATGTTAAAGGAGTTCTTAGTAGAATATGACGAGAAGAAAGCCAAAAAAGTTCTTGAAGATTTTAACCGTCTCAAAATAAACTTAGAGAAAGATCTGGTACCTCGACAGCTTTCTGATTTTCCTCAAAATTGGCAGTGTCAGTATTGTCAGTTTAGGGAAATTTGCGAAATAGCAGGAAGAGACAATATCCAGTGGGAGGAGTTAAAAAAGAAAATTCAAGAAGAAAGTAATTCTGAAAGTAATTCTGAAGGAAAGAAATGAAATAACTCGTTAGAGGAAATTATGTCAAAAAGGATTAGACGGAATTTTTATCTCAGACCTACCTTGGT
>Ga0164318_10003426_pt1 | contig 15007 bp, 13 predicted proteins | sample GuaBasSedimGuay9_FD_113734 | JGI IMG/M metagenome (GOLD analysis project Ga0164318, IMG submission 113734) | Subseafloor sediment microbial communities from Guaymas Basin, Gulf of California, Mexico - Guay9, Core 4571-4, 0-3 cm | ecosystem: Environmental > Aquatic > Marine > Hydrothermal vents...
ACAAAATGGTACTTGATATCAAATCGAGTATGGGATGTTCTACGATAATGCTCCATTCTCTTTACGTACTACAAGTTGTCGCCTAAAGGCGAGGGATTTTAGATCCCAAAGAGAGACTATTAACTAATTGAAATAAAAGAACTAATTTGATGTTTCGTATTTGTATCATAGTTTTATCACTGTTTATAGTTACACTCGCTGCGGTTGCACCGACCAAGGCCTACTGGCTTGACCCGCCCAAACCTGAGCCCTTTACCATGCACGGTGCCAGGGAAAACGCCCCCATCACCAAAAATGGAATCCTAACCGTCCAAGACAATTTTGGAACCTTCACCCGGCAGGATGCCAGCACCCCTATGCTTCTACCAGATTCTGACTATTTCATCCCGGCAGACCGCATCAACACTAACCTGCCCATTTTTGGCATTTTCAGCCACCCGGCACAACCGGCTGGAGATCCCATCGCCAATCTCATCTATGCCGATCTCAAACTGAAAAAACTCACTGAACAATACACTAAACTACAGGAAAAAGCTAAAAAACTGCTTAGCAGTCACTACAACACCATTTCCGACAATATGATGAAAAACACCGATATTATTTCCATCGAGCAAGAATCTTACCAAATATCAACCCAGGTTTCCGCTATCTACACCACTGGAATAACAGCTAAAGTTTCAGAAATAAACAAGATGGATAATTCTCAAGAAAGACACAAAGCCATTACTCTTTCAAATAATCAAAAAAATTACCATGAAAAACAGCTACAGATCGGCACTACAGCATCAAAAAACATAGCACGCTACACAAACGACAAACCAACACCAACCACACTACCAGAAAAAAAAGACTACAATAAGACATTTAAAAATCCAAATAAGTTTATCCTTTTTTTTCTTAGTTTACCAACCAACTTATTTAAATACTTGATGAGCAATAAAATTGAAGCTCTATTTATCATATTTTTTATTATAATTACGATAAGTATTATTTTTGGATACCTAACGTGAAAGATAGGAATAAAACATCCTTTAGCACTTTCATCATATGTCTGATGATTATTTTTTTATGTCTGTTGCTGCCTTCCTGTAATAATAATTCACAAGAAATATTTCAAGATTTAAACAAATGTGGTGATACATATTTCTCCACTAACAATTACACTAAAGCTCTGGAATGTTGGAATAAATCACTGTCCATCAAACCTAACGCACCCACTACTTACCAAAAGATTGGTGATTGTTATTATAAAATCTCACAATACTACCAAGCTTTACAAGCTTACAATAAAGCACTTTGTCTTCAACCTGAAGATTGGCAAACAAGATTAAAAGTTGCTAAAATACAACTTATTACAATGGATATACCCGCAGCTTTAGAAAATTGGGATAAAATAAAAAAGTATGTCAGCCATTGTGACATCTTGATTTTTCATGGTGACCTATTATTACTACAGAAGAGATATTCCAAAGCCGAACATGAATATCGTATTGCTTGTTTCACTGCACCAGAAAGTCAAAATGCTAAGGTTCGCCTAGCTATCTGCCTAGCAGGCCAAGGGAAAAAAACTGCGGCCAAGAAAATATTTAGCTCCCTGCTAAAGACACCGGCCCAATCTGCTGATATTTTATTACAAATGAGTAATTTCAGTTCCATAAATGGAGATCAAGAAGCTGCAAAATCATACATTAATAAAGCTATAAGGCTTCAACCTCATAACATTAACTTACAAATCAAGCTATCCAAAGTTTACTTGGAAAATGGCAGATATGGGCAAGCCATTACAATTTTAAAAAAGTGCCTCCAAAACTTGTCGAACAACAGGCATGTAAAAAAAATGCTCATTGAATCTTTTCTTCTAGCTAATCGATATAATGAAGCTGAACAATTATTTAGACACCTGCAAAAAACAGAACAAAAGGACCTTGAATTCCAAATTCTTAAAGGGAAATATTATCTTAATACCTTGAAATTTCAGGCGGCAATTTCCCAATTCCAGACCATTTTGGATAATGAACCTAACATCCCCTTGGTGCACTACTTCATAGGAATAGCATATCTAGCAGTTGGCATGCACAATCTAGGACAAAAGCACTTGATAAAATGTCTCGATTTAGCTCCGGCTTTCATCCAAGCAGAACTTAGCCTAGCAAACATCTTTTTCAAAAAACAAAGTTATGATATAGCTTTACGATACGTAGAAAGAGTCAAAAAAGCAGAACCAAATAATTACCAATGCTACATGATTGCTGGCAACATCCATTTAGCCCGTCACAAATATCGAGCAGCTATAAAGGAGTATCAAACCGCCCAATTATTAAACCCCTATTTCATTCCAGCATTGTATTACGGAGCAGTATGCGCTACTTATAATGCTAATACAACTAATAAAGCTATTATAACCTTCCGGGAAATTATAAAAAAAAGAACCATATTAGTTGGCCCTATGTTACAATATGCCAAGGCACAGAAGATGAAGGGTGGAAATCGTGAAGTAGTCAAATTAATAAAAAAACTTCTCAAAGATAACCATAATGACCCTTATTTGTATTATATCCTTGGGGAAACCTATCTTTCTGTAAAAAAGAAAAACGAAGCCCTAGCAGCCTTTGCTCAATCAATAACCATAGAACCAAATTTGAAACCCACTTATTTGAAACTCTTTGATCTTTATAATAACAATGATAAACAACTCGAAAAAACCTTAAATTGTGCATTGAGTAAATGCAAGAATTTCCCCGAAGCATATTCATACCTTGCAAGTTATTACTGTAATAAAGGGGAAACTAATAAAGCAATATTACTGCTTGAAAAAGGCATAGTTATAAATTCAGAGTCACCGATTCTAGCCAATAATCTAGCATGGCTTTACATTAAATATCAGCCGGATAAAATTACTATAGCTATGCAGCTTGCCCAATTTGCCTGTGAAGAATTGCCTTCTAATCCTGGAGTATTAGATACACTTGGGTGTTGTTACTTCAAAAAAAATATGTTGAACCGGGCAACATGGATGCTCGAACAAGCAAAGGAGATCGATCCAAACAACTTTCTGATCAACGCACATCTAAAGACCATCAAGAAAATCAATATCAAGCAACCTTAATTAAACATTATGCGACAATTTACAACTTATTCATATTAAATGGCCTATTCTTTGCTAGACAGTTTCAATAGTATTACTTCATCACAGTGAAAATCATATCTTTTGTTTCGTCAGATAACATCTTGCAATAAAAGTATGAGGTACAATATGAAAAAAGCATTTTCAATATTAATAATGTTTTTAATTATATTATTAATACCAATAATTTCCGTAGCTGCTAACAAAACAGTAACTATTGAATGGAGTATACAAGATACAAGTGGGGTCAACGAGTACAAACTATACTATTCTTATGATATGAATATGTATAACAAAGAACTTGCATATACCGAAACCAACGTAGAGGCTAACTCATTGACATGCAGTATCAACATCGAAGCTTATCCAGTTTTTTTTACAATTGCTGCGGTAACCACAAACGGTGAAATAGAATCTACCGTAAAAGAAGTAAATCATACTATTACTCAGGTTCAGAATTTCACTGTTCTAAATGCAGTGGCACAGTAATTCATTATATTTAGGAGATTGGCATGAGTATTTCATATCTAAAAAAAAGCTTTCTATTGATCCAAATACTTATCAGTCTTTTGGGCCTATTTTGCAATCCAATCTTTGCCACAGCAAATACTCATTATGACCCAGCAATGCCACTTGTTACACCCATAGGGGATGGTACAATATGGTACGTTGATGCAAAAAATGGAAACGATTCAAATGATGGAAGAACAGAATTAACAGCGTTTAGAACAATTAATAAGGCAATTGATCGATATGGTCACCTTTCGGCTGGTGACACAATACTTATTAAAGCAGGAATATATCGAGAAAATAAAATTAGTATAGCTAAACAAGGTACTGAATCAAATAGAATAACTATAGGACCATTTGGTAATGGAGAAGTCATCATTGATAGATCCATCCAATTACCATCAGCATGGCAACACTATGAAGGTTTTATTTATAGGACAGCTTGTAGCAAAACTGTTAGAGCTATTGTCGTTGATGAAGAACCATATTTTCCGGAGTGGAGCTCCCCTAATGATATCAATGCCGGAGGCAAGTGGTATCAGGACATCGCTAATGGTTTTTTATATATTTGGGTTAAAGGCAACTATGATCCAACAACAAGAGATGTCGTTATTGTAGAAGACAATGCTTATAATGATGGGATATTTTTAAATAATGCTCATTACTTAACAATATATGGATTGACTATCAGGGGGGCGGCAGGTCATGGCATTTCGATATTAGGTAATTACTGTAGAATTGATAGTTGCAATATAAAGTTTAATGGCAAAGCAGGTATTAATTTATATGGTTATGGTGAAACACATACGACCGATACTTATATAGTTAAAAATCATCTATTTCATAATTCAATTCGCAATTGGCCACGAGGAAGAGGGGGATTCAAATGGGGGGGCTGGCCTATGGGTGCAGTTTCCAATAGCACACCAAATACCCACTTCATAGGAAATATTTCCCATAAAAATGGTGGTGAGGGATTGGGTGCTTACGGGGGAACTGGCGGAACGATTTATGAAGATAATATTGTATATGACAACTGGAGTGTAAATATTTATAATGACAATCAGCCGAACGCTATTATTAAAAGAAATATTATCTATTCTCATGAGCCTAACCCTAACGATCTATATAACAACCAAGACCCAGACCCAAATGATGGTAGAAATTTAAGACGACTACGGCCAGAAGGTATTATGACAGCAGATGAAAATTACAGCAAAATCCCACCAGCTAATTTTAGAAATGCAAGAATTTACAACAATCTGATTGTTAATTGTAGGCGTGGCATAACACACTATGGACAAGCTGATGGTTCTGGAATAAAAGATACTATCATAGCAAACAATACAATTATAATACCAAATGCTAAAGGTACGGGTGAAGATTATATTGGGATAAGAATACCTGACAACAATGGAAATAACATAAATTCACAATACTTAAACAATATCATTGTCGGCACCCATCCTGAGACACACTTACTTTGGGGACCAGATACTTACACAGATGGAGTTCTTATCTCCAATAATTTATGGTTTCATTCCGACAATAATTTACCATTTCACTGGGCTGGGGAAAACTATAGTTACAATGATTGGCTATCTAGCTCAGGGCAGGGCAGTAATGGAAACTACGCAGATCCTTTATTTATATCATTTTCCACAATTTATGATGTTGGGAACTATCATCATCAACAAGAAAGTTCAGCTATTAATTCTGGTGTATCCTTAGATTCTATTTTCGCAGATGATTTAGATGGATTACATAGACCATATGGAAATACATGGGATAAAGGTGTCTATGAGTTTAATAATAACTTATCAAATATGCCCATTATTCAAAAAATCACAATAAAGTAAACCCACTAACAACAGGGAATTTCACCATGAATATACTCGTTACTGGAGGAGCTGGCTATATCGGATCACATTGTTGTAAAGAACTGCATAGCCAAGGATTTACCCCAGTCACAATAGATAATTTAGTAAATGGGCATAAAGAAAATGTTAAGTGGGGGCCTTTAGTAGAAGGGGATATCGGTAACAGAGATTTGGTGCAAAAATGTTTTATTAAATACAAGATTTCTGCGGTAATACATTTTGCTGCTTATGCCTATGTAGGTGAATCAGTAGCACACCCAAGAAAATACTATTCTAACAATTTACAACAGACAATCAACCTGTTTAACACTATGTTAGACAACAAGGTCAATATTTTAATTTTCTCCTCATCTTGTGCAACATATGGAAACCCTCTTAAAATACCAATTAAAGAAACACACCCACAAAACCCTATCAATCCTTATGGAAAAACAAAATATATGATTGAAGAAATTCTGAAAGATTACTGGAATTCATATGGTCTTCGGTTTACTAGTTTAAGGTATTTTAATGCTGCAGGAGCTGATCCTAACATGGAAATTGGTGAGAAGCATGATCCTGAAACCCATATCATACCTCTTCTTATTGAAGTTGCATTAGGGAAAAGATCGACATTTCAAGTTTTTGGTACAAACTATGATACCTCAGATGGAACTTGCATCCGTGATTATACCCATGTAACTGATTTAGCAAAAGCTCATATCCTGGCATTAAAAAAGATGATCCAAGGAGGGAATAGTGATTTTTTCAATCTTGGAACAGGAAAAGGGCACTCGGTATTCCAAATCATTAAAACAGTTGAACAAATAACTAAAAAAGAAATCAATTACATGCCTATGAACAGAAGAGAAGGTGATCCAGCAATTTTAGTCGCCTCAAACAAAAAAGCAATAACTGAGTTGGGCTGGGAAACATCATTTAGTGACATCAAAAATATAGTACAAACTGCTTTGAATTGGCATCTAAAAGAATGGACTTAAAAATCTAAAAGCTGACCTTCATTCATTGACACAGAGGGTATTGACACAAAATAGGATACACAGTTGAGGCATCACATTAACATTCTCCTAGTTACGACCAACTCCATAATAAGTAAAACCTTCTTTGCGCATTTGTTGGGGAGAATACACGTTACGTAGATCAACAAAAACTGGTGATTTCATACGTCTTTTAATATTTTTAAAGTCCAGAGCCCTGTACTGATTCCATTCAGTAAGCAAAACCAACACATCTGCATTATCACATACGTCATAAGCAGAATTAACACATATAAAATCTGGAAATATCATTTTTGCCTCAGGCATGCCCTGAGGATCATGGACCTGAATAAAAGCCCCTTTTTCTGCTAAAGCTGGCAAAATAGAAAGCGCTGGTGCGTCCCTCAAATCATCCGTTTCGGGCTTAAATGTCAGCCCTAAAACACCGATGGTTTTGCCAGCTTCGTTACCACCCAAAGCATCACGAATTTTTTTCACCATTCTAGCCTTCTGGGCTGCATTAATTTCAACAGCCGCTGCCACCAAATAGGATGCCACCCCAAATTCTTGAGCAATCCTCATGAGGGCCAAAGTATCTTTGGGAAAACATGATCCACCATAACCAGGACCTGGATGCAGGAATTTGCTTCCAATCCTACCGTCTAAACCAACGGCCCTTGCCAAATCAATAACATCAGCACCCGCTGACTCACAGATGGAAGCCATCTCATTAATAAAGGAAATCTTTATAGCTAGAAATGCATTAGATGCATATTTAATTAACTCTGCAGTTTCAGGAGTTGTATTCACAATAGGAATAGAAATCAAGTAAAGTGGAGCATAGATTTCATTCATAACTTCCACTGCTCTTTCCGATTCTGCACCGATTACCACACGATCAGGCCGCATAAAATCACTAATAGCTGACCCTTCACGTAAAAATTCCGGATTTGAAACTACATCAAAATCTGCATCCGGGTTTTCCTCCCTAATCAGCCTAGCCACCTGTCTAGCAGTACCCACTGGAACTGTACTTTTGTCGACTATCACCGTATAGCCATCAAGATATGGTGCTAATTCATGGGCCGCACCATAAATATAAGTCAAATCAGCATAACCATCACCCCTCCTAGATGCTGGAGTACCAACAGCAATGAATACTGCTTTGGCTTTTTTCACTTCATCTGTTAACTGTGATGTAAAAACCAACCGACCACCATCAACATTTTTTTTTATTATGGCCTCCAAACCAGGCTCATAAATAGGAATATCACCCTGATGTAGCTTGGTTATTTTATCATGATCCTTATCAATACAAATCACTTGATGACCAAATTCTGCCAAACATACACCTGTAACCAAACCCACATAACCTGCACCAATCATAGCAATTTTCATCGAAGTTATTTTTCCTTTCCTCAAAAAAATGGAGTCAATCCCATTCTCAGTTGAAATTTCCCTCCAACCTCATCCGCATTATGCTGTTGTGCTTCAGACGGAATTGGAATTTTTGCCTCACTGAGTTAACGAGTTCGCATTGATTTCCTGGCTCTCACCCAGCCGTCAGATTGTCACCCGTGAAAAGGGCTATTAAAGAGCCCGGACGGGTGAATAAGCTGATGGCGGCATTATATGAAATTGCCTTTTTAATTTTCTTGCCGCCCTGGCGGCTTCCAACTTTTGATCACGTTCTTTGAAAATGTGTCGTTCCCGGTTTTCAAGTTTGCTTTTCGGTGTAACATAGCCAATTGCGCTGTGCAACCTGACATTGTTGTAATGGTCGACGAATTTCTCTACTACTTCTCGTGCATCAGCCAGGGAGAGGATAACTCCAAGTCTGATGCAATCTTCTTTGATTGTCCGGTGGTACCTCTCTATTTTGCCATTGCTTTGAGGATAGTACGGTGCTGTACGCACATGTGTCATCCCCGATATCCTGATAAATTCCTTGAAATCTTTGGCAATAAACTGCGGCCCATTATCGGATATAACACGTGGAGCCACATTGGGATATTTCTCTTTAGCCCGTTGCAGAATGATCTCGACATCGGCTTCTTTCATTGATTCTCTAATCTCCCAATGGATAATATATCGGCTGCAGCCATCAATAATGCTACACAAATAGTAAAAGGTGCCACAAATATTGAGGTACGCAATGTCTATATGCCAGCACTCATGTGGCTTTTTTGGTTGAGTAAATCCATTTCCTTTAGCAGACGGCTTTTTGTCATTCCAGCGTCGCAACAAGCCATTTTGCCTGAGAATACGGTATGCCGTGCTTGGACTGACAGCAACTACATCCTGATCGAGCATCATGAAAGCCAGACGTCGATACCCTTCCAGGGGATACTGACAATGAAATTTAATGATTGCTTCTTTTTCCCAAACTTCCAACCAGAAATCACGGGGAATATGAGCATTATGCATATTTTCTTTACCATAACGCTTTTGCCAGTTGTAAAACTTACTGCTGCTGATCTCAAGCCAGGTTGCAAAAGAGCACAGGGGGATTCCGGTTCGTTCTGTCCAATGTTTCAGATAATCAACTACTAAATCCCGTATATCATGGGGAACCCATGAACTTTTCAAAGTTCCCCAAGACTTTTTTTAATTTTATATGGGCCTCCATAAGTTCAGAAACCACTTCATTTTTATTTTGCAATTTCTTTTCAAGTTCTGAAATGCGACGGGATTCTTTCCTGGAATTGTTCTTTTCGAATGCCACGGCACCATTTTCAAAAAATCTCTTCTGCCAACTATAAAAAACAGTTGGTTGAAGATTATACTGATCGCATAGATCAGAAACCGGTATCTGGTCAACTAGATGTTTTTTTAAAATAACAACTTTTTCTTGGGGTGTGTAATTTTTCCGTTTCTTTTTCATTGAGGCGACATCTATCCTGACACCGGGGGCATGGACCAAAAAATTGACTTTATGGGATACCCTTGTATGTAGAAGCATCAAGATTTGCCTACCGCCGTATTATTCTCTATGGAAGCCTTGATAAAAGCTAACATACCAAAATGCAAAATTAATGTTCCTAAAACACGTTCTTTAAAAAAGTTTGAATAAAACATATTACAAAAAATAAGCACAATAATAACACCAAATATACTCAGAGCATAATTTCGATACATAAAGCCTAAAGTTTCATTATGATACATTTTCAATGATTCCGATAAAAGTTCAAATAGCATCCATAAAAAAATTATCAACCCAAGGATACCACTTTCACAAGCAATGTAGAGGAAACCATTATGGGGGTCCACATAATGACCATAATATTTTTTCATAGCTGCCCTGACTTGCCCTGTGCCAACACCAAAAAAAGGATGATCTTTAATGATTGTAAATGCATCCTCATAATACGAAAATCGGCCAAGAGTACTCTCATCTAATTCACCTGAGGCACTCTCAATTTCAGAAAACCTCTGAACAATAGATTTTGGAATAAATGAAGAGAGAAATATTAACAAGATTAATGTCAGAAATAGATATTTAAATCGTGAACGTCTACATATTAAAACTATAGTCGCACCTAAAAGAGCAGACAATATTGCACCTCTACCATAAGTTGCAAAAAGTCCAGAAATTAAAACCACCAATCCTAAAGCGGTAATACCTCTTATCCAAATTTTTTGTTTTTCGGCAATGCAATAAACAAAAAAGAACATTAACATTTGAGCAAGATATGATGCGGCAATATCTGCACCTTGCCAACCCCATCCAAGGCCAAATGGTCCGCTACCTCTCTTACCATCATGAAAAGAACTCCCGCTTAACACACCAGACCTGACAACTTCCAAACCTATCAGCACATGAACAATCAAGCAAATTATAAAGAAAATAGTAAATTCTTTCTTATTTTTTACAATAGAAATGGGTAAAAAATATAAGAATAATAGAGATAATTCTCCTTTGGCATGAGTTAAAGTAATGGTGAAATTATCATCAAATGGAAGAAAATAAGCAACTCCTACACCTAATAAAACAATTAATAAAAATATTAATACCGATTTGAATGGATTACTTAACCTCACACCTTTTGTTCTATTTGTAAGCCATAGAAATAATGCAATTATCAATAAAATGTTAACCGTTCCCAAAGGGATATTATCCGGCTGTATTCCTAATTTCCTAGGAATCCATTGAGCATGTGGCAAACCAAAAAAAATAATAGCAAATAAAAAATATTTCATTCATTTAATTCTTACATTTAAAGGAATATCGCTGTCTTGCTCTTTTCGAATGCCACAGCACCATTTTTAAAAAATCTCTTCTGCCAACTATAAGAAACTGTCAGTTGAAGATTATACTGATCGCATAGATCAGAAACCGGCATCTGGCCAACCAGATGTTTCTTTAAGATAGCAACTTTTTCTTGGGGTACGTAATTTTTCCGTTTCTTTTTCATCGAATTTTCCTCCTTTTGAGTATGTTAACTACCCTGAGAAAAATTCCAATTCACGGTGAACCATTACATTAACAAAAAATATTATTTAGCTTTTATATAGCCAACTTACCCAGCACTGATTGGACCATCTTTGGCAAACTGATACTATCAATAACCTTAGAATCTAATGGTTTCAAAAAAATCATAATATTCAAGTAAATAAAGATCCCAATTATAATACTAAATACCAAGTTTAATCCAACATGTGCAGCCGGTAATAATTTAAATACTCCCCATGCAAATACTGCCATTATCAATGAACCCATTATAGTTTTAACAAAAAAAAATAATGTGCCTTTTAGTGAAATCAGTTGACGTACAAATAAAGTTTCCGTTACAGATATGCCTACAAGACAAACTCCAGTTGCAGAAGCTACCCCTAATGCACCTTTAAATGATAAAATAAATGATAAAATCAGATTCATTAAACCAAAGAAAGCTCTACATTTTAATATTTTTTTCTCCAATCCATACGCATAAAGTATTGGATAATTCATATAATTTATAATAGTCCCACCTAATGCAAGGAAAAGTATAGAGCAAACGATGCCACTACCAGAGAAATTAGCACCATACATAAAAACTAAAATATCCCCAGAAAAAACAAATGAACCAGCAATTAAAGGTATTACTAGAAGATAGAAAAGCTGCAATTGTCCAGAGTAAGTTTCTTCAATGGCTTTAGTATTACCATTTCCAACAAATTCTGACATCATGGCTTGTGACAAGTTTGCAACACTACCACTTCCAACACCAATAAATGATAACGAGCGGATAGCCAACATAAATGAAATGGAATAAATTGCAACCTCGCTTAATCCGGTTTCCCGCAAACGGAATAAAAGAATTTGAGTATCCATTTCTTTCCCAAGAAATCGATTACAAAATAAAATCATCATCATGATAATACCAGTCCAATAAAAATTATCTATATATTTTTGTCGTTTTACATGACGTAGACCAAACCATATTTTCCGATAAAATCCTCTCCAATAAACAAACAATAAATAAATGTCCGATAGTAGTTGGGTTACGAAGAACCACACAATACCCATATCCAATAAGATTACGGGAACCACAGCAAGCAAACGAACCACAAGGCCTGAAACATCCCAAAAACTAACGTACTTTTGATTAAATGTAACCTCTAGAGTACCGCGCAAGCAGGAAATACACATTTGTACTGGAATAATACACAAAGCAACCCATAATAGTTTATCAGGAATACCAACATATATATATTTCAGCAAATATGGTGAACAAAAATATAATAATATAGGAATGATACTAGCCAAGCCTATTCTTACTATAAACGTTTTCAAAATAACATCTTTGGCTTTACCGTATTCTTTCTGCACAAACAGTTGAGGCAATACTCTCGTCTGGACGACACCCAAACCCATGGACAAAAGAACAATAAATAGTGTTATGAAATCAGCCATAACAATTACTGCGCCATAACCTTTATCCCCCAGATAACGGATAAATATAATGGAGGAACCAATTCCTACAATCATTCGGAAAATAACAGAAAATAAAACCCAAGAAAGGTTTTTCCAGTATTTTTCCGTACTTTTACCACTGGTCGAATTAGACATTAGAAATTAAATTCTCAAGGGATTCAAGCTCATTCTTAACGGTAAATTTACCTGACATAAGAACTTTCCTTGCTCTGATCCCCATATTTTCACATAATTCACTTGAGGCAAGGATATTATTTATGCTTGATATAATTACTTCCACATCACCGACGGGAACAATGCAACCTGTTTCCCCTTCCTTGACCATTTCACTAACGCCTGGAAGATCAGTAGCAATTACAGGAAGACCAGCAGCCATATATTCAAGAATAACATTTGGCATTCCTTCTCTGTCAGAAATCATTAAACCAATTTTACATTTCGGTAAATAAGGCGCAACATTCGCCACTTCACCTATAAAAAAAACGTTATTTTCTAGACTATTATCTCTCACAAGTTTTTCTAGGTTCTCACGTTCGGGACCATCGCCTAAAAACAAAATATTTATATCTGGATAACTATTTTTTAATTGCCCAACCACATTGATAGCATCAAACTGTCGTTTTCTTGAAGAAAGGGAACCAACGAGTACTAAAGATTTATCATTACATTCAACAGGATGCTCCATTTCTTTTTTACTTTCAATATCAAATTGTAATATATCAATACCGTTATAAACAACTGACATTTTTGCCAATGGTACTCCCTGTTTATGGTAATATTTTTTGTGTGTTTCACTTAGAACCACAATCCTTTCAGCGTTATTCAATGCCCACCTTTCAATTTTTGTGAGTTGAATACTATCCCTCATGTGACAAACAAAAGGTATTTTAAATATCTTAGCAGACAAAATAACCGGGGTATGACTATATGGAGTATTATTCAAGTAGATTAAATCTGGGCGAAATAAAGCAATAACCCTTAAAGATTTCAGAAAATATTTCAGCCCAAAAAGAGTGAAAAATGGGATAAAGAAATAATTTCTCAAAACATCTGGTGCGGGAAATTTAGACAAGCCTAAGGTGAAAAACGGGGACTTTTCATTAATCACTTTTTTTAAATCTAGCGCCTTATTAACGCAAAAGAAGGACAATACTGCTGGTTCATAATCACTCATCTCTAAGTTGCCAAGTAAGTTTATCAGCCTTTTTACAGAACCGCCATAAACACCAACTTCACAAAATAAAACTTTTTTCTTATGTAAATTCATGCTTTCTCCACTACAAAATATCCATATATGCTTTCATATATGCATCCCGCATTGTTTCCAGACTAAAATATTTTGCAACCCGTCGCCTAGCGTTATGTCCATGTTCATAGATCAGCGCTTTATTATTAGCATACTGCAATATGGCATTTGCTAGGGCATGCTTATTCTTGACAGGAACTAAAATACCTGTCACTTTATCCAAGACAACCTCCTTATTCCCATCAACCTCGGTAGCAATCACGGGCACTTCCATAGCCATTGATTCAAGGATAGAATTACTAATTCCCTCCGTATGGGATGGTGCTATGAGGACATCTGTTTTTTTTAACACGGGAATCATATCGCCCTGTTCACCAAAAAAAATTATACATTTATCAAGATTTAAACGATATACTTCAGATTCTAACTTCTTACGCAATGGGCCATCACCTACCATGTAAAATTTAATATTATCCACATTCCGTTGCATTACAATATTAACGGCTTTAATCAAATCCATATGACCCTTCATTTCTCTATTCATTGAAGCAATCATAGAAAACGATACACAATATTGATCTGTTGTATTGATGCCTGGATTGTACAAATTAACATCAATACCATTTAATAAAATACGCAGTTTTGTTAACTTTATTTTTTCTTTCATATTCGTTACATCAGCCACAGATTTACAAACACAGAATACCCTTACTGCCAACATCCGACTTAAAAAACTTTCAACAAAAGCAATCCTAACGGACCTAAAATAGCCCATATCTCGCCTAGAAGTTATTACATTATGAATACCTGCCACTCTAGCAGCTAACAAACCAAAGACATTTGCCGTATTAAGATACGTATGCACAATCTGTGGTTTTACTTGGTATAAATATCTTATAAGTTTTACAAATGAAAAAGAGAATTGCCTGAAATTTTTCAACGAACTCATATCGAAAAAATTTATTGGGATATCATCTGTTAATTTTGATAATAATTTACTAGATAATGACCCTAAACATACAATTTCCACATTAAACGTTATTTTCATAAGAGATATTAGTCGTATTAAGTGGACTTGTGCTCCTCCGATATTCAAATCATCAATAATATATACTATTCGTTGCCGGTCCTTATTATTCGACATTACTACAATTATCACCTATTTTGAAAAACCCGAAAAAAGAATGTTAGAGTGAAATAAAGAAATCGCTTAAATCGGACTATCCGAGGCCAGAGGCCTCGGTATTACGCCCGATTTATGGCTACGCCACCGCGATTTCAAAAGCATTCAAGCGGCAAAGCCGTCCACTTCTTACCGGGCCCTGAGGACCCGGTTTTGTATGTTGCAATAAA
>Ga0164318_10003427_pt1 | contig 15007 bp, 16 predicted proteins | sample GuaBasSedimGuay9_FD_113734 | JGI IMG/M metagenome (GOLD analysis project Ga0164318, IMG submission 113734) | Subseafloor sediment microbial communities from Guaymas Basin, Gulf of California, Mexico - Guay9, Core 4571-4, 0-3 cm | ecosystem: Environmental > Aquatic > Marine > Hydrothermal vents...
AGAAGGGTTTATGAGGAATTATTAGCAGTACCAGTTATCAAGGGATTGAAATCTGAGAAAGAGAAATTTGCTGGAGCAGTATTTACTTCTAGTGTTGAAGCATGGCTACCTATAAACAGGTTTTCCCAAGCAGCTACAAGCCATCACTTGGGACAAAACTTTTCCAAGCCATTCGATATATATTTCTATGATAAAAATGAAGAGAAACAGTATGTATGGCAGAATTCTTGGGGTTTATCCACAAGGAGTATTGGTATAGCATTGATGATTCATGGGGATGATTATGGATTAGTAATTCCTCCAAGGATTGCACCCATAAAGATTGTTATCATACCTATATATAATGCAAAGAACAGAGAAGAAGTGTTAAAGTATGCTCAAGAGATAAGAGAAATGATCAATAAATTGGTTAGAGATGATGAGGTAGTGCTTGATGATAGTAATGATACTCCCGGAGCAAAGTATTATTACTGGGAGCTAAGAGGAGTCCCTATAAGAATAGAGATTGGTCAAAGAGAGCTCAAGGATAAATCAGTAGTAATATTTAGAAGGGATAAGAGAGAGAAAGAGAATGTCTCTATTAAAGATCTCTCCAAGAGGATTCAAGAATTGTTTGAGGATATTCATAAATATTTGTATGATAAAGCATTGAAAGAATTAAGAGAGGTAATCATACCAGTGGAAAGTCTAGATGAATTAAAGAAAGTGGTTGAAGAAAAAAAGGCAGTTGAGGCAATGATTGATTTAGTCAAAGAGAATCCTAAAGAAATAGATATTGTTGCAATTGGACCATTAACAAATGTTGCCTTAGCAATAAAGAAAGATCCAAAAACAATGGCAAAAGTTCGTAAGGTTTATATAATGGGTGGTAACGGTTTTGGAGAAGGAAATATGACTCCTCATGCCGAGTTTAACTATTATGTCGATGCTGAAGCTGTAAAAATTGTTTCTGAGTTTTATCCTGAGATGGTTTTATTGCCTTGGAATACTTGTTTAACCGGGGTTAATATTAATGAGAATGATATTGATAGGATCTTAGAAATCAACTCAAAACTTGCTAAATTTGTAATTGATATTAATCAGTCCTTAGTAGAATTCAGCATTAAGTTAGGACAAGGAAAAGGCTTTATTTTAGCTGACCCAGGAATTATTGCAATTTTAATCGATGATACCATTGCCTTAGAATATGAAAGTGCCTATTTAGATATTATTGTTGAAGATGATGAATTATATGGAAAACAATTTATAGTAGAAGGAAGAAAAAGTAATTATAAAGTATGTAAAAAAATGGATAAACAGAAATTTGTTGATTTATTGATTAGTCTGATTTCAGAAAAAAATGTAAAAAAGGAATAACAGTAGTTAATTCAGCTGTTATTCCTTTTTTTTAAAATGTATTTTAACTTTTAATTAATAATTTAAGAAGCTAATTCTTTAATGAACTTAACGGCAGTTTCAATAGATTCTTGGCTTTCTTTAATATGATTATTGAATAGTTGCCAAGCATGAAATCCGCCTTGACAAATATCAAGTTTGTTTTTAACACCATAGGCAGTTAATCTTTTGGTTAGGTAAATACTATCATCAATTAACATTTCATGAGTTCCTACTTGTGAAAATGTTATTGGGAAGTCTGATAAATCAGCAGTTAACGGATTTAATAATGGATTATCTAAATCCTTTTTTGCATAGAGATAGGCAGTATCAGAGATTGTATCATAATCAAGTAAAGCATCAATTGCAGCATTTTTCTTGTATGAGGGGAGTTTCCCTAGTAAATCAAGCCAAGGAGATAATAAGACAATTGCTTTTGGTTGTGGCAAATTAAGTTCTTTTAATTTTAGGCAAGTTGTTACGGATAACCCGCCACCTGCAGATGAGCCGATTAAAATTATTTTACTAGGAGCAATGGTTTTAATAACTTCTTGATATACTTTTATAACGTCATCTAAAGCAGCCGGGAAAGGGTTTTCCGGCGCTAAACGGTAACGGATAGAAATTCCTTTAGCACCTAGGAGTTTCATAAATTCAGTTGGATAGGAAGTTTCAGAAACTGGGTCACCTGTGACATAACCTCCACCATGAATATAAATAACATAATAATCTGAAGAAATGTCTTTAGGCGTAATTTCTAAAATTTCAATACCAGCAATTTTACTTTCTTTAACAGTTACTCCTTCAGATATTTCATAAAATTCTTCCATAAAAACTATGTCTCTTGATGCTTGCATTGGGATAGGATCACCAGTATATGCTAATCTTGCTTTTAATAAACTTTCTCTAAAGCTATTTAAATTTCTCATAGTTCCTCCTGTTAATTTATTCAATTTATCATAGTATAACAAGCTTTTAAGAAAATTTAAAGAATTAACATTTTGATTATTAGCTTTTTTGATTGATTAGAAACTATATAAACTAATAATTTAAATTATATTGACAGTAAGCTATCTAAAATGTAAAATTATAATAAGGATATATGGTAATGATACCACACAAGTTTTATTTTATAGGGATAATTAACGACATTATCAGTTAGGTTGGCCTTGGAGTGTCTAATTGATTAAGATGGTTATTTTTTTATAATCTAGAAATCAGATTTTTGGGGTTAAAATAAAAACTTTTAGGAGGGAATAATATGGCAACACCACATAACGAAGCAAAAAAAGGTGATATTGCAAAATACGTTATTATGCCTGGAGATCCACTAAGAGCTGAGTACATTGCTAAAACATTTTTAGATGATGTTGTTCAGTTTAATAATATTCGTGGAATGAAAGGTTTTACTGGAAAATACAACGGAAAAGCTGTTTCTGTAATGGGGTCTGGAATGGGAATGCCTAGTATGGGAATTTATTCATACGAATTATTTAAGTTTTATGATGTTGATAGGATTGTTAGAGTTGGTTCTTGCGGTGCAGCAAGAAAAGAACTTGATTTATATCAAGTGATTCTTACTGAAGATTCATATTCAGATTCATCATATGTTGAAATAATGAGTGGGGAATCACAAAAGATTACCTATCCTTCAAAAGAATTAAATAATGAAATAATTGAAATTGCTAAAAAACTAGCTATCGATTTAGTTGTTGGTAGAACTAGTTCAGGAGACGTTTTTTATCAAGAAGACTTTAGCAGAACATTAGAAACGTTTCAAAAATATAACATTATTGCTGCCGAAATGGAAGCTACAGCCCTATTTCATAATGCAAAAGTATTGGGAAAACAAGCTGCTTGTATTTTGACAGTATCAGATAATATCGTTCTTCAAAAAGAAACAACTGCAGAGGAAAGACAAAAGGCCTTTACGCAAATGATGAAAATCGCCTTAGAGTTAGCTTAAGAAAGTAGATGTAAGGTGATGGAAAAACTGAATATTGTATTCACATTACTAGATGACACAGTGATTTGGCAAGCAAAGGAAAAAGAGCATTTTAAATTTAAAATTGTAAGCGTTTTTTAAGACGATAAAGAAGATAAAAGTGTGTTTAAGGAGAGAGATTATGAGTTTGGTAACTAAAAAAGAAGATGTCCTGAAAACGATAAAGGATGAAAAACTAACATATCAACAACGGGTTGTTGCTTTAGCATTAGCATCAGAAAGATTATTTGACCCCCAAGAGTTGTTAGGATTTACAGATGAAGATATTAAATACTTAGAAAATGATTTTATTTGTGATTTAGGAGAAGGATTCGCTTTCTTTAGACCAAGATATATTGTTCCAAGATATGAAGTATTCCTTAAAAATGGTTCGAAATATTTTGAATTAGAGCCTCCTAAAACAATGGATGATGTCCTAGATGGATTACTTATTTTATATAAGAGTGTTCCTTCAGTAGGTACTTTACCAGTGTTTGTTGGTCATATTGATAAATTAATTGAACCGTTTGTTACGAATGAAGAAGAAGATTATCCAAAAATTAAAAGATTTTTAAATCATATTGATAAAACAATCCCAACTGGATTTTGTCATGCTGATATTGGACCAGAAGATACAAGAGCGGGAAGAATGATTTTACAGGCATCAATGGAATTACTGAATCCAACTCCAAACTTAACTTTAAAATATGATAAAGATAAAACTTCTGATGAGTTTTTAGATTTAGCTGCAAAGTGTGCTTTAATTGCTGCAAAACCATCAATTGCAAATGATAAAATGTATGTTGATGATATTGGCGATTATGCAGTAGTAAGTTGTTATAATACCCTTTTACTTGGTGGTGGTGGGTATTCATTACCAAGATTAAGATATGGGACAATAGCGGCTTCATGTAATTCGCTAGATGAAATGTTAAATGATGTCATGCCTAAAGTTATTAAATCACAATTATCAATGATTGATAAGAAAACTAGATTTACGGTTGAAGAAGCACCCTTTTTTAAAACCCATTGGTTAGTAAAAGAAGGCTTTATTCAACGAGAAAACTTCACAGGAATGGCTGGAATGGTTGGCCTTGCGGATGCAGTAAATCATTTCTTAGAACTTGAAGGATTAGATGAAACATTTGGAAAAAGTAAACGTGGAGATGAAATTGGAATGGCCTTAATGCAACTTCATTACGATATGGTTGAAGCTCATGAAGGTGTTTATTGTGAAGGAACAAATAATAAATATTTCCTTCACGGCCAAGTTGGAGCTGACATTAGTGATGAAGATTACCGAAATACACCAGGACATAGAATTAAAATTGGTCAAGAACCTGATTTAGCAGATCATATGAATCATTCAGGTAAATTCCAAAAATTCTTTAAAGCAGGAACAGGAGATGTTTTCTCTTTTGATCAAACATATGAAAATAAACCAGAAGCAATCTCTGATGTTATTAAGGGATTAATCGCTTTAGATTATCGTTTCTTTACAATTTATATGGATAACCAAGAATTAGTAAGGGTTACTGGATATTTAGCTAAAAGAAGTGAATTAGAAAAATATAAAAACGGTGAAGCAGTAATGCGTGACACAGCATTCTGTGGAAGCGGAGCTGATGATATTGCAAATATTTTAGATCGAAAAGTGCGAGTTGATGGAAAATAATCCAAACTTCCTATATGTAAATAAATTTTTACCGTTTTCGATTGTTGATGGTCCAGGAAATAGAATTGCCATCTTCACACAAACTTGTAATGTTGGCTGTGTATATTGTCATAATCCTGAAACAATTGCTGAGTGTATTCATTGTGGAAAATGTGTGCCAGGTTGTCCCACTGGAGCATTAGGGATGAAGGATGGTTTAGTTACATATGATATTGATATTTGTATCGATTGTAATCAATGTGTTGATATTTGTGAGATATCATCATCACCAAAGACAGCATATTATTCTCTTGAAGATTTAGTTAAGAAAATTAGCAATTATAAAGTATTTGCTAGAGGAATTACAATATCAGGCGGAGAAGCAACGTTACAAAAAGCCTTTTTAGTAAAACTTTTCCCATTAGTTAAGGAAATGGGCTTAACTTGTTTTATTGATACTAATGGGTTTACTAATGTTGATGAGATGAAAGATCTAATTGAAGTAACTGATAAATTTATGGTTGATATTAAAACTGTTAGTAATTTTGAACGGTTATTAGGAGTTAGTGTTAATGAAGATGTTATTGAAAATTTAAAAAAGTTACTTAAGATGGATAAAGTTTATGAAGTTAGAACGGTTATTATTGAAAATTATATTGATGTTGAAAAAACAGTTATTGAAACGGCTAAAGCAATCAAAGGCTACGATGTCCTTTACAAATTGATTAGAGTTAGAACTCATGGAGTGATTGATTCTAAAAAAGCCAGTGTTCAAAAAAACATCCCGACAATAGACAGGATGGAATCATTAAAACAACTAGCCCTTAAATACGGAGCTAAAACAGTAGAAATTATATAAATAGGTTATCAAAAATTCATAGCTACGAGGTATTGGGCTTTGTAAAGTGATAGGAACGAGGATTCTATGAACACAATAAATACATTTAAAAGAGCTTACTTAGTATTCACTTTTACTTTTATGATTTATCAAGGGTTTATCATTGCTCTTTTAAACAGCCAAGGAGTTTCGGAATCAAAAATTGGATTAATATTATCAGTTAATATGATATCCGCAGTTTTAGGACAATTCCTAAATGGCTATTTATCAGATAAATTTTTATCACCGAGACAAGTGATGTTAATTCAAATTTTTCTTAGTATGTTAGGAATATCATTGTTATTCTTTTCAACTAGTTATGTAGTGTTTATCATTATTGCAATGATTATGGGATTTTCAATTCAATCGATTTATTCAACGATTGATAGTTGGGTTTTGTTTGAAAGTAAAGAAACTCATGATAATTATGCAAGTATCTTAATCTTTTCGTCTTTAGGGAAATCAATAAGCACTATTTTTGTTGGTAAGTTATTTGAGATATTAGGATACAGTTATATGCCGTTATTTTACGTTATTAGTGCATCTATCTTATTGATAGATATTTATAAAATGGGTAATTCAGAGAGTAGAGAAGATAAAAAATTAGATTTTAGTGATTTAAAAGGCTTATTAAGTGTTAAGTTTTTCTTAAACATCTTATTGGTTTCCTTTATTGTTTTTGGAATGTATACAGTCTTTGTTAATTCTAATATCTTAATTCAAAATTATGGGGGAACGGTTTTCCATATTGGAATATTTATCGCTTTAGCTGGAGTTTCAGAAATGATCTATTACAGTATTATTAACAAATATATGAATAAAGTACATCCTTATGGTTATTTATTAATCGCTACATTACTTTTATTAGTTGATATTTTTATTATTTTATTTACTAATGATTATATTTATATTATTTTATCAGGATTAATCTATTCTGGAATATTCGTAAATTTCTTAATGGGAGCAAAGAAATTATTCGTAATCATCTGCGATGAAAATGTTAAAAACTTAGGACAAAGTATTTCAAGTGCACTCTATTTCAGCTTAGCAGCAGCTATTACAACATCTGTTACGGGAATATTAGCTGAAAATATTGGAATTAAGCCAATGTTTAGATATGTATTAATTGAAGTAGGGATTGTTTTAATTGTGTTATTTTTTCTCAACAAGAAACTTAGGTTGATTAAAATAAAAAAATAAAAAAGAAAAAGAGGAGGATTTAGAATTATGAAAAAATTATTAGTAGCTTTACTTGCAGTATTATTTACCCTTTCATTATCAGCATGTGGTAAATCAGATGATACAACAGACAAAATAAGATTGATCTTAATTATTCCTGGAACATTAGGAGACAAGTCTTATTTAGACGCAGCTGGTGTTGGAGCTGAAAAGATTGAAGAACAATATGGAGATCAAATCGAAGTAACAGTTCGTGAAATCGGTAGAGATGAAACTAACTTCTTACCATCATTATATGATGCAGCTGATGAAGGATACGATTTAATCTTTACAATTACATGGGGAATGCAACAATATATCGAAGAAGTTGCACCTCAATATCCAAATCAAAAATTCTTAGTTATTGATACGGGCTTAAACTTTGATGACTATGATTTATCTAACTCATATGCAGCAGTATTTAAACCTCAAGAAGGTTCTTATTTAGCTGGTGCAGTTGCAGCTATGGTTTCTGAAACTGGAACTATTGGATTCTTAGGTGGTATGGATATCACTGGTATCAATGATTTCTTAGTAGGATACATTCAAGGTGCACAAGCAGTTAATCCTGATATTAAAGTTGCAATTTCTTATATTGGTAACTTTAATGATTCTGCTAAAGGTAAAGAAATGGCGTTAGCTCAATATAATAATGGTGTAGATATTGGATATAACGTTGCTGGTGGAGCAGGACTTGGGCAAATTGATGCTGCTGTTGAAACTGGAAAATTAGCAATTGGTGTAGATAGTGACCAATTTGCATTATTTGATGGAGTAGATCAAGATAAAGCTGACGTAATCGTAACTTCAATGATCAAAGCAATTGATGTTGTTATGTTAGAAGCTGTTCAAAAATATTTAGATGGTGAATGGCCAGGTGGAACAGTTGAATATTTAGGTATTCCTGCAGTTGGACTAATCAAAAACGATATGTATAAATCACATTTAACTGCTGATCAACAAGCGCTTATTGACCAAATGGAAGCAGATATTATTTCAGGAGCAATTACTGTTGGATCTGCAGTTGGAATGACAACTGAAGAATTAACAACATTAAGAGATAGTGTTAAACCTTAAAAATGTCTCAAATTATTGAAATGCAAAACATTTCCAAGATTTATCCTAACGGAACTGTAGCAAACAAAAACGTAAATTTCGCCTTGAATAAAGGCGAAATTCACGCTTTGCTTGGTGAAAATGGAGCGGGAAAATCAACTTTAATGAAAGTTCTTTATGGAATGGACAGCGCTACAGAAGGTAAAATATTTGTAGATGGGAAAGAAGTTACTATTCAAACTCCAATGGATGCTTTAGAAAATAAGATAGGGATGGTTCATCAACATTTTATGTTAGTTCCATCAATGTCAATTGCCGAAAATTTAATTTTAGGTTCAGAAGTATCTAAAAGAGGGATAATCAATTTTAATGAAATTGTTAAAATGGCAGATGAATTTGCAAAAAAATATAATTTTAAAATGGATACGTCAAAAAAAGTTCATGATGTTTCTGTTGGAGTAAGACAAAAATTAGAAATTTTAAAAGCCCTTTATCGAGGTGCAGAAGTTCTAATTCTTGATGAACCGACGGCGGTGCTAACTCCCCAGGAAACAGAAGAGCTTTTTAAAGAGTTAAATACACTTAAAAATCATGGACATAGTATTATCTTCATATCACATAAATTAGCTGAGGTTAAAGAAATTTGTGACAGAATGACGATTATGAGACAAGGTAAGCAAGTTGGTGTTTATGACGTTGAAAAACTTTCAGAATCTGAAATTGCTGAATTAATGGTTGGTCGAGAAATAATATTAACATTTCATAAAGATAAAGTAAAAACAGGAGCAAGTGCTTTAAAAGTTAGAAATTTACGAGTTAAAGATGAATTTGATAATTTCGCCTTAAATGGGGTATCTTTTGATGCGCGTGAAGGAGAAATTCTTGGTGTTGCCGGGGTCGAAGGTAATGGACAACCCGAATTAATAGATGCTATTATCGGCTTAAAAAAACACTATGAAGGTCAAATTTTTATTAATAATCAACTATCCAAAGATATGTCGATCAAGGAAATTCGTGAATCTGGACTTCGCTTTATTCCAGAGGATAGAATGCATCAAGGAATAATCCCTGATGAACCGATTTATAATAATTTAATTATAGACCGTTTAAATTTTGATGAGTCTTTTTTTAAATATAAATATTTTTTAGATGAAAAGAATATTAAAGCTTTCGCAAGAAAAAAAATTAAAGAATATGATGTCATTTGTGAAGATGAGAATTCTTTAGTTGGAGCTTTATCTGGTGGGAATATTCAAAAAGTTGTTGTTGCCCGTGAATTAGATGAAGATCCAAAGATTATTATTGCAAATCATCCAACTAGAGGAATTGATGTTGGGGCTGCAGAAATGGTCCGTAAGAAATTAATTGAATTACGAACAAAAGGTAGTGTTGTTTTACTTGTATCTGCAGACTTAAATGAAGTATTAGAAGTAAGTGACAGAATTATTGTTCTACATAAAGGAAAAATCGCAGCATTTTTTGATAATCCAAAAAAAGTAACTGAAAAAGATTTGGGTTATTACATGTTAGGTGTAAAAGTACAAGATGATGTAAGCGGGGTTGTATATGAGTAAAAAAGGTTTTGAAGTTCTCCGAACTGCTATCGCAATTGGAGTTGCATTTATTTTACTATTTACGGTTATCTTTTTTATAAGTGACGACCCATTCACTGCCCTTCATAGTATTTTCATTGCACCATTATCAACTGTTAGAAATTTTGGTAATGTTATTGAAATGATGATTCCTATGATGTTTACTGGGTTAGCATTATCATTAATCTTTTCTAGTAACAATTTTAACTTAGCTTCAGAAGGAGCTTTTTTAGCAGGTGGAATAGTTGTTATGGTAATTGTTTTTACTACATCAATGGGACCTTTATTAACTTGGATTTTAATCTTCCTTGTTGCTGCTATCATTGGGGGTATTATTGTTGGGATACCAGGTTATTTGAAAATTAAAACTGATGCAAGTGAGTTGGTATCATCAATTATGATTAACTCAGTTATGGTATATGTTGGAATCTATATTCTTAATAAATGGTTTAGAGATGTAGATATTAATGGGATTGGATCAATCGCATATCCGAAAGAAATCTTATTTACTTCATTAATTCCAGGGACAAGAATTCACGCTGGACTAATTATTGCAATAATTGCTGTAATTGCTACTTATTTATTAATGTATAAAACTAAATTTGGATATAAAATTAGAATGACTGGTAAAAATACTGAGTTTGCAAAAGTAGTAGGAATAAATATTACATTTACGGCAATGTTTACGCAAATTGCTGGGGGAGCAATTGCCGCAGTTGGTGGGGCAATTCAAGCATTAAGTATGTATACAAGATTTGTTTGGAATATTACTCCTGGATTTGGTTGGGATGGAGTTATTGTTGCTATTTTAGCTAGAAATAACCCTAAACATGTGCCATTTGCAGCGTTTTTCTATGCGTATTTACGAATAGGAGCTAACATTATGGCTCGTCGTAGTGATGTACCAGCAGAAATCATTTTAGTTGTTCAAGGAATAATTATTTTATTAATAGTATCTAAAAAATTAACAGCAAAATTAGAATATCGAGCATTATTAAAGAAATTAGATTTGAAAGAAGAGGTGAATAAATGATGGGTGATATAATTCAAATTATTTTTTCATCTGAATTCTTATGGACAGTTATTAGAGCTTCAACAACGTTGGTGCTCGCAACTTTAGGAGCCCATATCTCATTAAAAGCTGGGATAATTAATATTGGGCTGGAAGGAATTTTAATAACAGGTGCTTTAATTGGAGTTTTATTTAGTGCCTTTATTGTACCAATCGTAGGTAGTCATGCAGTAGCATTGATTTTGACATTCTTAGTTGTCGTTTTAGCAGGTGCAGGAGCTGGGTTGTTTATTGGTATTTTCCATCTTAAGTTAGATGCAGATATTGCGCTAACCGGGATTGTCTTTAACTTAATCGCTAGTGGATTAACGATCTTTATGTTATTTATTGTTACTGGTGATAAAGGAGTTTCATCCTCTTTACAAAGTTTAGTATTTCCAAATATTGATATTCCGTTAATTAAGAGTATTCCTTTTATTGGCGATATTCTTAGTGGCCATAACTTGTTAACATATTTTGCATTCTTCATGGTTCTTGTCATTTGGTTTATCTTAAATAAAACAACATTTGGTTTAAGAATTAGAGCTGTTGGTGAAAGTCCTGAAACTGTACAATCTGTTGGAATTAACGTTCATAACATGAAACTAATGGCAATTTCTATCTCAGGTGCTTTAACAGCTGTTGGAGGAATGTATTTGTCGATGGGATACACATCTTTCTTTGTTTCTAACATGTCTTCTGGTCGTGGATTTATTGCGTTAAGTGCTAATGCAATGGGTGGTTCAACAGTTGGAGGAATGTTAGTATCTATGTTATTTGGATTTGCTGAAACATTAGCAATCTTTTTAGAATTAAATACAACAATACCAGGAGAAATTGTTTCAATGTCTCCGTTTATATTTGTAATTGTTGCATTGGTATTTTTCAGTTGGAGTAAAAAAAGAAAAAATCTTAAATAGGAGAAAATAATGGATCAATTAGAAACTATTCCTACTCCTCATATTGAGGCAAAGGATAATAAGAATATTGAAAAAGTTGTTTTGATGCCAGGTGATCCTTTAAGAGCAAAGTATATTGCTGAAACTTTTTTAACTGATGTCGTTCAGTTTAACCAAGTTCGTGGTATGTTAGGTTTTACGGGAATGTATAAGGGAAAAAGAGTATCAGTAATGGGGTCTGGAATGGGAATGCCTAGTATTGGAATTTACTCATATGAACTATATAATTTTTATGGTGTTGAAACAATAATAAGAGTAGGATCATGTGGAGCAATGGATCCTACATTAGATTTAATGGATATCATTATCGTTAAAGAATCAGCAAGTGAATCTAGCTTTGCTAAAGTTGGACACGGGATTGAGGATAAAGTGTTAAAAGGTGATCAAAAAGTTCATGATTTATTAATTAAGAAAGCTAAAGAACTTGGCCATAAATTTGTTGATGGAAAAATTATTTCTGGAGATGTTTTTTATTCTACTCGCCCTGGTAACATGGCAAGAGAAGTCGAAGAAAACGGTGTTATTGCTGGTGAGATGGAATCATTTGCATTATTTGCAAATGCCCAAGTTTCAGGTAAAAAAGCAGCGTGTATCTTAACAGTATCTGATAGTATTATTAATCATACAGCTATATCAGCTGAAAAACGTCAATTAGCGTTTAAAGCGATGATGGAAATTGCTTTAGAAACAGCAATTGCCCTTCAGGCATAAAACTATGGAAAAATTTATGTCATATGATCCATGGGCTAATATTACTTCTAAAAATGGAATCCCCGGAGATGAATTAGTATCGGGGTTACAAAAGAGTATTCGCCGAGGATTAGAAAAAGAAGCATGCATGATAGCTTATGAAATGTATATAACTTCTTTACAATTTGAAGAAAAACTGTGGAGAAGATTACAAGCTATTTCAGTTGAAGATATTGGATATGGTAATTTAGCGGCACCAAATTTAATTTTAACACTAAATCAAATTCGTCAAAATTTTCCATATACTGATGGGGATAGACCATTGTTTTTTGTGCATGCAATTAGAATTTTATGTCAATCAAAAAAAGATCGTTCAAGTGATCATTTGAAAAATCTAATTGTTAAACAGTTTGAGCAAGGTACAATCCCTAAAATTCCAGACTTCGCGTATGATATGCATACGCGTAAAGGAATTGAAATGGGAAGAGATTTTAAACATTTTTTAGAACATGGTTCTAAAGTTGTAAATGAAATTAAAGTGAATAATGATTATAAAGAACAATTATTAAAACTATTAGAAGAAATTAAAGAAAAAGATCCAAAAGAAGGTAGTTTCCAATTTAATTGTTGGCAAGCATAACTATGGGTCAGTGAGTCTAAGCAATTGGGCTCTTTTTTCTATTAATACTAATGAATAAAGTATCAAAAATAAAGGAGTGAAACGATGAAAACGAAGTTAACAAAAGAACAAATTAAATCGTTAGTAGCCGATGCGATTGATGCTAGAAGTTTTTCTTATTCACCATATTCAAATTTTAAAGTTGGCGCAGCATTATTAACTAAAAGTGGAAAAGTTTTTAAAGGATGTAATATTGAAAATGCTGCCTATACACCAACTGTTTGTGCAGAACGCACAGCTGTTTTTAAAGCTGTATCTGAGGGTGAAAAAGATTTTGAAGCAATCGCTATTATTGGGGGATATGATGGCGTTGAATTATCAACTAGTGAACCAAGTGGCCCATGTGGAGTTTGTAGACAAGTGTTACTTGAATTTTCTGAGGATTTAACAATTATAAGTGCGAATTCTTTGGATCATTATTATATAACAAGTCTTGATGCTTTAGTTCCAATGCCATTTGGACCAAAAAACTTAAGTGAAAAGTAATTAAACAACTTTAATAAATTTTTGAGGACTTTACTGACTTGATAGGAGGATTACTATGAGGAAAATTATTGCAGAAAATAGCTTTAATTTATTTAAAGCAAATAAAAACATAACAAGGAATAAAAATATAACGAAAGAAATAGTAAGAGGTAATAAAGATGAAGTCACTTACAAAGAAATTAGGAATAATTAAAATGGGATATTTAATCTTGCCTGCAATTGCAGGAACTGCGATAATTTTACAAACTGCCTTTAGTGGTAAAACAAGTAAAGAAATTGGGACATTAGAAACAGTAATTCTTGTACATTTCTTTGGCTTAATAATTGCTATAACAATCTATTTAATTAGTGGAAATTCAACAGTTAAACTAATTAATAATGTTAATCTTTTTGTTATAATGGCAGGAGCAATGGGAGTGATAATTGTTTTCTTTATTTCGAAAAGTTTTGCGGTTAATGGCGCTTTATTAACAATTATGATTTCAATAGTAGTTCAATTAATTGGTTCTAAAATAATTGATCATTTTGGACTGTTCGGAGCACAAAGAGTGTCAATTGATATGGTTCAAATCTTTTCGCTATGCTTGATTATTGCGGGAATAATTTTATATCAACGTAGATAAATATGATATAATAAGTAAATAAAGAGGTGAAGCTATGTATAAAAAAACATTTAAAGATTTTGTAGCAAAATGCGAACAAGAAGAAGTTGACAAAGCAGCAATCATAACTTTTATTGAAAAAAATGATGATGCATTATTAAGAACAAACCTAATTGCGCATATTACATCATCAGCAATAATTATAAATGAAGCAATGGATAAAGTATTATTCGCCCATCATAATATTTATAATTCTTGGGCCTGGGTGGGCGGACATAATGATGGGAATCCTAATTTACTAGAAGTAGCGATTAAAGAAGCAAAAGAAGAAACTGGCATAAAGAATGTTCAACCGTATAACGATGAATTAATAAGTCTTGATGTAATATTAGTAGAGAACCATTTTAAAAGAGGAAAGTTTGTTGGTGATCACCTCCATTTAAATGCCACTTATTTATTAGTGGCAAGTGAAACTGAAAAATTAACAATTAAAGCAGATGAAAATTCTGGCGTAAAATGGTTTAAAATTAGTGAAGTGTTAAATTATGTAAATGAAGAAAGAATTAAAGCTGTATATCAAAAGATTTTTGAGCGAATAATCCAAATAAAAAACGACCTTAATTAAGGTCGTTTTATAAATTTAATGATAACTATTCAATTCTGGTTTCGTCATAATCAGCACTACCAAATGCTAGAATAGGTAAAAAGATAGGACTTAAAAAGATTAACCCAAGACCAAAACCGGTACCTTTTCCAAATCCATTAGCTATTCTAATATAAACTAA
>Ga0164318_10003428_pt1 | contig 15003 bp, 22 predicted proteins | sample GuaBasSedimGuay9_FD_113734 | JGI IMG/M metagenome (GOLD analysis project Ga0164318, IMG submission 113734) | Subseafloor sediment microbial communities from Guaymas Basin, Gulf of California, Mexico - Guay9, Core 4571-4, 0-3 cm | ecosystem: Environmental > Aquatic > Marine > Hydrothermal vents...
AGGAATCTTGGATATATCATCCAAGGTTTTTATATCTCCCGGCTTTATCCCCGCCTCCCTGAATTTTTTATGATAGGCCTCATTTTTTTCATAAGCCGTCTTGACATCTTTCTTCAACCTTTTCAATTGCAATTCCTTTAAGTCAGCCAGAGGCATGGTCTCCATTTTCTCGTCCCAGAATTTCATGAGAGTAAACATGCTTGGATATAAAAATTTTAAAGCAAGAATGCATTATACCTGCATGAAGTTTAAATATGCAGGGAAGGACTACATGAATTTTGTCCAGCAACCATTGAGTGGCTCGAGTTTTTCCAACTTCATGAAACTTCTTCTGCATAATCATTTTCATGTATCTCCTTCTCTTATACCAAGGGCAATATATGTGGCTATGATGACTTCTTTGCTTTCCCCTTTCAGATGGTATGAAGCAATGATGTTCAACAAAAAACTGGATGATGTTAAGTTGCCTCCAGTGCTTTTCATCGTAGGGCATTTTCGCAGTGGCACAACCTTTTTGCATTATTTAATGGGGCAGGACAGGAATCTGGCTTACGTCTCAACTCTTGAAACCATGGCTCCCGAGGTTTTTCTCGGATGGGAAAAATTGTTTGGAGAGATGGTGAAGAAGAGATTGCCGGATAAAAGACCCATGGATGACCTGGAAATGCATGCTGGCTTGCCTTACGAGGAGGAATATGCCATCGCCAACATGTGCCAGCAATCCTTCTACCATGCATGGTATTTCCCGAAAAAATGGGATTACTATTTCAGAAAGTATGTTCTCTTTGAGGGCATAAATGAGAAGGAGAAAAGAAGGTGGAGAAATGCTTATATCAGGTTGCTCAAAAAGATTGCCTACAAACATGATGGAAAAATGGTTCTTTTAAAAAGCCCTGTGAATACAGGAAGAATCAAGGAATTGCTGGAAATATTTCCAGATGCAAAATTCCTTCACATTTATCGCAACCCATACCGCGTTTATCTCTCCACATGGAAACTTTATAAAAAGATATTGCCCATATTCTCCTTCCAGCATATAGAGGTGGAGGAACTGGATGAACATATCATAACCTTTTACAAGGAGGTTTACAGGAAATATCTCAGGGAGAGGAATATGATTCCCGAGGAAAATTTGATAGAGATAAGTTATGAAACCTTTTATACCAATCCTCTAAAAAATCTTGAGGTGATATATGAAGAACTGGACATAGGTAATTTCAGTGAGGCGGAGCCATACTTCAGAAAATTTGCAGAGAAATATAAAAATTATACTCCCGACAAATACACCATGGATGATGGGATGAGGGAAAGGATATATGATGAATGGAAGTTTGCCTTTGATGCCTTCGGCTATGATGAGATGGCTGTAGCAATATGAAAAACAGGAATAAATAAATATGAAATCCATCTTTATTCCAATGCTTGAAGTTGTCAGGAAATTTCCAGAGCAGGTGGAGGAGGCACTGGCTATAGAATTAAACTTTGATATAGACTTCAGTAAGGTAAAGAGAGTGGTGGTGGCGGGCATGGGCGGCTCCGCCATATCTGCCGACATATTATCCCATTTCTCCACCATTCCGTTTCATGTGGTGCGGGATTATACTCCTCCCTCATTTATGGATGAAAACACGCTATTCATTGCGGTGAGTTATAGTGGCAATACGGAAGAAACTCTTTCATGCTTTTCCCTTGCCAGAGATAAATGCCAGCATGTAGCCATAACAACGGGAGGGAAGCTTGGTGAAGAGGCGGAGAACGTCATAAAAATTCCCTCGGGCATGCAGCCAAGGGCAGCCATAGCATATCTCCTTTTTCCCATGGCAAAGATGCTTTCAAATGCTGGATTCATGAACATTGATTTTGAGGAGATGATTTATAACTTAAAGAGCAACAGGGAGGAAATGGAGGAGATGGCGAAGGAGGTGAGTAATGCCATTCACGGCATTCCCATCATATATGGTTATGGTGTCATGGGAAGCATAGCAAGAAGATGGAGGCAGCAATTCAATGAAAATGCCAAGATGCATGCCTTTGATTTTTCCCTTCCAGAATGCAATCACAATGAAATGGAGGCATGGGAGGAGAATGCGGAGAATATAACCTGCATATTTTTGAGGGAGAAAAATGAGATGGAGAGAATAAAGGCAAGATTCGATTTCATGAAGGAAGAATATGGAAAGAAGGCGAATATTATTGAATTATATGCTCCAGGGAAAAACACATTCTCCAGAGCCATGTATCACATGCATGTTGGCGATTTAGCCAGCATATACATGGCGGAGAAAAGAGGGGTGGATACCGAGCCAGTAAATCTTATAATGAAATTGAAAAATGTGCTGTCTCAGCACTCAAGATCTTCATCATAGGGCAATGCCCTCAGAAAGGGTTCGTTCATCACATTTATGGAAATAGAAGGATTATTTAAAGATTGAGAAAGGGAGATGGTTAACCACTCTGCCTTTATCTGAAAACCATAACTTTTTAAAGGAAATGAGAATAATTTTTCATGGCAAAGGAGTTCATTCTTCCAGAGTTTTCCCTCGAGCATGAGGAGAAAAAGAAAATGGAGAAGGAATATTTTGAGGGCTACGAGGACTTTCTCTCGGAAAAGAGATGGGAGAAGAGGGCAAAGGAGAGCATAAAAGAAATCGAAAGAGCCATAGATGAAGGGCTGGAGAGGAAGGCAAAGAGTGCAAAGCCTGGTGAAAAGAAAGGAGGAGTGGAGAGGGAAATAATATATTCCAGCAAGAGAGGGTTCATAGTTAAGGTTGCCTACAATAAGAATGGGGAGAGAAAGGTGGCTTATTATCTTGTGACAAAAATAGAGGACATAGAGGAAGCCATAGACATGATATCCTCCTACAAACCCCTTATAGAAGAAGGAGAGGGGAAAAAACTATTTGGTCTCTAATCTCTCAATAAATTCTTCCAAGGTTAAAGGCAATGGCTTCATTTTAAGTGCGGAGGCAATTTTAACCACTGGCAAAGCATCCATTCCATTTTCTCTGAGAAGTTTTTCATTGGTCAGTATTTCATAAACACTCCCTTCACCCACCATTTTTTTGTTCAACAGATAAGCTCTATCTGATATGAAAGGAATTATGCTAAGGTCGTGAGAAACCGTCACCATTGCCATCCCTTCTTTATTCAATTTATTCAGATATTCCACCACCTTTCTTTTCATTCCAACATCCAGGGCTGAAAAGGGTTCATCCAGAAAAAGGATCTCCGGCTTTATGGCTAAAGCACATGCCATTGCCACCCTCTGCTTTTCCCCCTCGCTCAGTTTAAAGGGTGGCTTTTTCAGGAGAGGTGAAAGAGAGAATACTTCATCCAGTTCCTTCAGCATCTCCTCAAACTTTTCCCTCTCCATTCCAATCTGAGAAGGTCCAAATTCCAGGTCTTCCATTACCGTGGCGTTGAAAAGCATATCATCTGGATTCTGGAGTATTACACCAAACCTCTTCCTCAGTTCTTTTTCTTTCACATTTTCCCTTCCATAGAATTTTATTTTTCCCTTACTGGGTTCCATAAGGGCGGAGAGTATCTTCAGAAAGGTGCTTTTGCCAGAACCATTGGGACCAACAATGGCAACCCTTTCTCCCCTACAGAGATAAAAATGGGCGTCTTCCACAGCAAGGGTGCCGTCGGGATATATGTATCCTATTCCCTCCGCCTCTATAATTCCGTCATTACCCATAAAAACACCATGATGGCAACCACGCCCATATATGCAATACTGGGAATATTCCATTCAAACTTTTTACTGAAGGTTTTCATGGAGCCGTCAAATCCTCTCGCCCTCATTGCTATATAAACGGCATCGCTTTTGAAAAGGATGCGGGACATGAAGTTGCCGGCAAATCTGGTAGCACCCCTTATGCTCCTTTTCCCTGCCACCGTTCTGCTCCTTCTCCCTATTAGCATATCATTGAGCTGTGTGAGAAATGTGAAAAGGTAGCGATAAACTATTGCCATCACGCTTACCAGTGTAGACGGCACTCTCATGCGGCGGAGGGAGGCGAGTATGGAGGAAAATCGGGTGGTGAAAAGCAGAAGGGAAATGCATGCCACTGCTGCCATCACTCTTAAAGTGAAGAGAATAACATAAATAGAGCCACTCCTGCTTATGGAAATGCCATGTAGTGTTATATCAGCATTTATGAAGGCAAAGGGCAGAACTATTACCAGAGAAAAGAGAGGGATGATGTAAAATCTTGCCAGATATGCCCTTGGGGAGATTCGAGATGAAAGGGCGAGGAATATGGAAAGAATGAGTAATAAAAGAGGGAAGATAAAATGTCTTGATGTAATCGCCAGAAATATGAGGAGAGTGCTCCCCATTATTTTTATCTCAGCCGCCACACCCTGCATGTAGCCATTGATATAGGAAAATTCTTCTGCTGCCATGAAATTTCGTATTACCTTTGTTATTTCTTCTGCTGTCTTTTCTATATCAATCATTTTTTTGCCATCTTCACTCCATAAAATACTGCCAGTATTATTGCAACACCTATAACACCCGTTATCAATGCAGAAAGATATGGGTTCAATCCAGGCACAGTATAGTCAGGAAATATTCCAGTGTAACTCTGATTTTCACTTGCCCCTGTCTCTTCAGCAGCATTTTCCAGTGGCTCCGAATAACCCACCAGGTCGGCAGCCCATGCAAAAAGAGGGGCAAGTATTAACATTATGGCTATCGCCACATAAGCCTTCTTCATGTCGCCACCTCCATTTTTTCTGGATGATGTGTATGGATATATGACACCACCCCCATTGTCGCTATTCCTTCTATTATACCCAGCACACCATGCCATATTCCCATGGTGGGCACGGTAACCCATATTTTATATGCAAAGGTGGAGGATACCCCAATCTCCACACCACATGCAATGGAGGCAAGCCATATTCCGAGCCATCCCGCCAGGAAGGAGGAAATGGCTCCATATTTTTTAAACGCCCTATATACAGCATAGCCCACAAAAACGTCCACTATTCCCATGTTGAATATGTTTGCTCCAAGCGTTGTTATGCCACCGTCTCCAAAAACCAGGCATTGAACTATCAAAACGCTCGTCATGGCAAGGGTGGCGGCATATGGTCCCAGCAGAATGGCTGCAAGGGCGCCACCAACAAAATGGGCGGAAGTGCCGCCCACAATGGGCCAGTTGAGCATCTGGGCAGCGAATATGCCGGCAGCCACCACTCCTATCATCGGAATGCGTTGGGCATCCATTTTCCCTTTCACTTTCCTTATGGAATAGCCAATGACGATGGCTGAGATAACATACATGGCAACGCAAATCCACCAGTCGAGATAACCATCAGGTATATGCATGGTTTCACCATTAGTATTACTTTTTTCAAAAAGTGTAATACAAATTCAGATTTAAATGTTTTGCTTTGCATCATGGAATGGTGTTCAAAAATGGAAATGTTTATGGCAAATTGGTGAGATTTTATAGAAAAGGAGGAAAATATAAAATATGGAATCGATTCATCATTACGGGAATGAAGCCTGTCAGATGGAATGAGAAGGCGAAAGATTTAAGAATAAAGGGTATATTTGGGGTAAAATGTTGAACGATCCTCTTGCAGATGCGTTGTCAGCCATTAAGAATGCAGAATATGTAGGGAAGCGGGAGTGTATAATAAAGCCTGCTTCAAAGTTAGTTGGTAGAGTGCTTAAGGTGATGCAGGAACATGGATACATAGAGGCATTTGAATGGATTTATGATGGAAAAGGCGGGAAATACAGGGTGATGCTAAAGGGAAATATAAATGACTGCAATGTGATTAAGCCACGATACCATATAAAAAGGGGAGAATTTGAAAAATGGGAGGCAAGATATCTGCCTGCAGAAAACTTTGGCTTGCTGGTGCTGAGCACTAACAAGGGAGTGATTTCCCAATATGATGCCAAAAAGGAGGGCATAGGTGGGAGATTGCTGGCATACGTGTATTAGGTGCTGAAATGATACCCAACGTGAGAAAAGAAGTGGAAATTCCTGAAGGCGTGAATGTGGAGATAAAGGAAGGAGTTGTCAGAGTGGAGGGCAAAAGAGGTAAACTTGAAAGGGTATTATATCATCCAAAAATTAAAATAGAAAAGGTGGAAAATAAAATAATTCTTGAATGCGAGTTTGCCAGAAAGAAAGAGGCAGCCCTGGTTGGCACATTTGCAGCCCATATAAAAAATATGATTAAAGGGGTTACAGAAGGATTTGTTTATAAGATGAAGATAGTTTATTCCCACTTCCCCATGAAGGTGAATGTTAAGGGAAATGAGATAATAATAGAAAACTTTCTGGGTGAGAAATTTCCGAGAAAGGCAAAAATATTTGGAAATGTTAAGGTGAGTGTTAAAGGTGATGAAGTAATCATAGAGGGCATAGATAGAGAAGAGGTGGGGCAGACGGCGGCAAACATAGAATTTGCCACGAAAGTAAAGAACAGAGATATCAGGGTATTTCAGGATGGAGTGTATATAATCAGCAAGGGTGCATGAAATGGAAGAAGAAGTTAAAATAGTGGAAGAGGGAAAGATTTCAAAGATAAAGGCAAAAATAGATGAGGAATTGCGACGCTTAATGGAAGAAAGAAAGAAGAAACCTCGTTTCATAAGGCAACAGTTATGGCAGTTCAAAAAACTGGATGATAAATGGAGGAGACCAAGAGGAAAGCATTCAAAGCAACGCCGCCACTATAAATATCGCCCCCCTGTGCCACGCATTGGATACGCTTCTCCTAAAAAGGTGAGGGGATTGCATCCATCCGGTTTCATAGAAAAAATGGTGTATAATGTGAAGGACTTGGAAGGCATAGATGCTTCCAAGGAAGCGGTGAGAATTGGGGCGAGAGTGGGGAGGAAGAAAAGGGAGGAGATAATAGCCAAGGCGGATGAAATGGGTATTAGGGTATTGAACAGGGTGTTGTAAATGGATTTGAAAAACCAGAGAAGGCTTGCTGCCCAGATACTGAAATGCGGTGAAAACAGGGTGTGGATGGATCCTGATAACCTTGAGGAGATAGAAAAGGCAGTGAAAAGGAGTGATATAAGCAATTTGATAAAACATGGTATAATAAAGGCGAGAAAGATAAGAGGAAATTCCAGGGGAAGGATAAGGAAAAGGATGGCTCAGAGGGCAAAGGGAAGGAGGAAAGGACATGGCTCGAGGAAGGGAAAGGCAACGGCAAGATTGCCAAAAAAGAGAGCATGGATAAAAACAATACGCCCCATAAGGGCTTATCTCCGCGAGTTAAGGGATAATGGCAAAATAGATAGAAAAACATACCGCCTCTATTACAGACGTGCCAAGGGTGGACAGTTCAGAAGCAAAGCCCATGTGAGGCTGCATCTTGAAACGGAAGGTTTGCTGAGGGTCGATAAAAATGAATAGATTGCCTTTCAGGAGAAGGAGAGAGGGAAAGACAGATTACAGGAAAAGGCTTGCCTTACTAAAATCTGGGAAGCCACGTGTTGTGGTGAGAAAATCAAATAAAAACATAAGGGTTCAATTCGCCATTTATGAAAAGGAAGGGGATAAAATAATAACCTCAGCCATGGGAAGCGAACTGAGAAAATATGAATGGGATGGAAACCTTTCCAATACGCCCGCCGCCTATTTAACTGGGCTTCTTGCTGGTAAAAAGGCATTGAAAAAAGGGATAAAGGAAGGAATACTGGACATAGGACTTTATACCCCTGTGAAGGGGGCAAGAATTTTTGCTGCCCTTAAAGGAGTGGTGGACTCTGGTGTAAACGTCCCATACAGTGAGGAAATAATTCCCTCTGAAGATAGAATTTACGGAAAGCATATAGGCGATGAGGTGGCGGAGAAAGTGGAAAAGATAAAGAGCAGGATAGAGGAAGAATATGAATGAGGATTGGATACCAAAAACAAGGTTGGGAAAACTGGTGGTGGAAGGCAAGATAACTTCCATGGGAGAGGCACTGAAAAGCGGACTGCCTCTTAGGGAAGTGGAAATAGTTGATATGCTCCTCCCCGAACTGGAAGATGAAGTAATAGACATAAACATGGTTCAGAGAATGACAGATAGCGGGAGAAGGACAAAATTCAGGGCTGTTGTGGTGGTCGGGAATAAAAACGGCTATGTTGGAATAGGGCAGGCAAAAGACAGGGAAGTTGGGATGGCAATAAGAAAGGCTGTTGATCATGCAAAGTTGAATATAATAGAGGTTCATCGTGGATGTGGCTCATGGGAATGCGGATGCGGGACAATGCACTCCCTTCCCTTCAGAGTTGAGGGAAAATGTGGTTCCATACGAGTTACCCTCAAACCTGCTCCCCGTGGCGTTGGGCTTGCCGTGGGAAATGTTGCAAAAGTTGTTTTGAAACTTGCAGGAATACAGGATGTATGGGGATTCACCAAGGGGCAGACAAGAACAACAATAAATTTTGCTAAAGCAGTGTATGATGCATTGAAAAATACCAACCTTTATAAAATGCCTGAAACGCAGAAGAATGTTGCTCCTGAAAAACCTGCTGAGACGGTGGAAACATGATGGCTGTTATCCAGATAAGGAGTGTTATAGGGGCAAATAAGGAAGTGAGGGACACCCTTAAAATGTTAAACCTTGGAAAGGTTAATAGATGCACCATAATTCATGAGAATCCAAGTTATATGGGAATGCTGCAGAAGGTTAAGGATTATGTTACATGGGGCGAAATAGATGATGAAGTTCTTTCTTTACTGCTTGAAAAAGCACACGTGGAAAATGTGGAGAAGGTAATACAAAAATTGAAGGAGGGAGAGAAACTCAAGGATGTTGCAATTCCATCAATTGGTTTACATCCTCCCAGAAAGGGATATGGAAGTATAAAAAAACCATATAAACTGGGAGGTGCATCTGGGTATAGAGGGAAGGATATTAATGAACTTGTGAGGAGGATGATATGAGAGACAAAACCAAAAAATACAGGGGACACAAAACCATGGGGTATGGAGGAATGAAGAGGCATAGAGGAAAGGGACATAAGGGAGGCAAGGGAAGAGCAGGAGCAGGAAAACACAAGCATTTAAAGCATGAATGGGGGAGGAGAGGATTCACCATGCATGGTGTGAAAAGGGAGGATAAAACCATAAATATAGAAGAATTGAACAAATTTGATGGAGAGGTCAATCTCACTGAAATGGGTTATAACAAACTCTTGGGTTCAGGCTCATTGAAAAAGCCCCTCAAAATAATTGTGGAAAAGGCGAGCGAGCGGGCAATGGAGAAGGTGAAGGAAGCGGGCGGAGAAATAATAACGGGATAATATGGCGGAGAAAAAGAGTAAACTGTATATATTCCAGCCGGTGGTGGAAAGATGGCCTGCCATCAAAAAGCCAAAGGGACATGTTCCCTTTAAAACCAAAATACTCTGGACAGGAACGATACTGGTGCTGTATTACATATTAACACAGGTGCTGATTTACGGTCTCAACCCCAATAGCATGGATATGTTTGCAGGCTTCCGTGCAATATTTGCAGGGGCGAGCGGGAGTATAGTCCATCTTGGTATAGGACCTATAGTCACAGCATCCATTATACTTCAGTTATTCGTGGGGGCGAAACTCATAAATCTGGATTTGCAGAACGATGAGGATAAAGCATTATATCAGGGATTCCAAAAAGTGCTGGTTGCTGTAATGATACTGGTGGAGGCAATACCTCAGGTATTTGGATACTTAAGACCCAGTGATGGACTGGTTGACATGATGGGAATGGGAGGGGCGAGAGGTCTAATAGTTCTCCAGCTCTTTGTGGGGGGCATGATTGTCTTCTGGATGGATGAGGTTATATCCAAGTGGGGTATTGGCTCTGGCGTTTCCCTGTTCATTGCTGCAGGAGTTTCCAATGCTCTGGTAACTGGCTTGTTCAGCTGGCTCCCATCCAACACAAGTTTACCGCTCGGTGTGGACAACCCGCCTGCTGGAACAATACCGAAAACCATCTATCTCACATCCCATTATTCACTTGGACAACTGGTGAATGCAGGAGGATTTGAGAAGATTTTCATATCTCCGCCCAATCCTGTGGTTGCCCTGCTGGGCACAATAATCATATTTCTTTTTGTGGTGTATGCAGAATCATCGAGAGTGGAACTGCCCCTTGCTCATGGAAGGGTGAGGGGGGCAAGAGGAAGATATCCCCTCCGTCTCATGTATGCATCCAATATTCCTGTGATTTTGATGTCTGCTCTTATGGCAAATATTAACATGTTCGGTTTGCTCCTCTACACACGCCTGACCAACATTCCGGTAATAGGTGGAGCATGGTGGATAGGAAAATATCTGCCAGGTTCTACACAGCCTGTGGCTGGCGGGTTATGGTATCTTACCCGCCCCAATGGACTTTATTCATGGTTCTTCCCCCTCATAGACCCAAGGTATAGGGGATATTTACAGGGACATGAGCCATGGCAGATGGCTTTAAGGCTTATAATATATACTACTGTCTTCCTCATAGGCTGTGTATTCTTCGGGAAATTCTGGATAGAAACAACAAATATGGGACCTGATGCTGTGGCGAGACAGATACAGAGTTCGGGAATGCAGATACCAGGATTCAGAAGAGATCCAAGGATTCTGAAAAAGGTTCTGGAAAGATACATCCCTGCCTTAACCATTCTCAGCTCTCTTCTGGTGGGGCTTCTCGCATCCTTTGCAAATATGATAGGGACTGTGGGTAACACTTCTGGAACAGGTTTACTGCTTACTGTTGGTATAGTGATAAGACTCTATGAAGAAATAGCCAAGGAGCAGGCAATGGAAATGCACCCCGTGCTCAGAAAATTCCTGGGAGTGGAATGATGAAGATTGTGGTTGCAGGCATACCTGGAGCGGGAAAAACAACTGTTCTCAATGAAGCACTTAAAATAAAGGAGATGGAAGTGGTGAATTATGGAGACATAATGTTTGAAATGGCTCAGCAGGATGGCATTGAAAATAGGGACAAGATGAGAAAAATGCCCCAGGAAAAGCAGAGGGAGTGGCAGGTGAAGGCAGCAGAAAAGATAGCAAAGATGGAAAATGTTATAATAGATACACACAGCACCATAAAAACACCCTATGGCTACATGCCGGGACTGCCATACAGCATCCTCAAGATTATAAAACCCGATAGAATTGTGCTGGTGGAAGCAGGGGCAGAGGAAATTTTGGCAAGGAGAAAAAAGGATGAGGAAATAAGGGAGAGGGATGCGGAGGGAGTGGAAGAAATAGAAACTCATCAGATGATGAACAGAATGGCGGCAATGACTTATGCTGTTATGGCTGGGGCAACTGTAAAAATAGTAAAAAATCGGCAGGGAAAACTGGAAGAAGCAGCGAGGGAAATAGCAAGTGTTTTTGATTAGCCCATTTTATCTCGAGTCAACAATTTATAAATGGAATTACTTTCATATTTGTGGATAGGGAAAAATTGATTGAAAATCTGAGAAAAAAGGGTTATCTCAAGAGCAGAAAGGTTATTGAAGCAATGGAAAAAGTGCCAAGAGAAATTTTTGTGCCAGAAAGCCAGAGGAGATATGCTTATGAGGATACACCTCTTGAAATAGGATATGGGCAGACCATCTCAGCCCCCCACATGATTGCCATTATGCTTGAGGAACTTGATTTGCATGCAGACAGCAAGGTTCTGGAAATAGGAACAGGCACAGGATATCATGCCGCCCTCGCCGCCACCATAGCAAAGGATGGAAAGATTTATACCATTGAAAGGGTGAAGGAACTGGCTGAAAGGGCAAGAAAAAATTTTGAAATGCTGGGAATAAAAAACGTGGAGGTTTTTGTGGGGGATGGTTCCTGTGGTTTGGAAAGGCATGCTCCTTACACCCACATATATGCCACATGCGCTGCCCCTTCCATTCCTTCTACTTTAATTCAACAACTGGATGAAGGCGGGAAGTTGCTCATTCCTGTGGGCAGGGTATATGGCGAACTATGGAAGGTGGAGAAGAGAGGAGGGAAGATAAAGAAGGAAAAGGTGGTGGGATGTTCCTTTGTCCCCATGATTGGAAAGGAGGGATATGATGAAGATTAGGGTTTCCATTGCCACTGCTGGAGTGCTTGGACTGAAAAAAATTAAAACAAATGCAAAACCCACCACCCTTTATTTCCTCCTCCCCGGAAAATGTCAGGGTTCATGTGCCTATTGTAATCATAAAAACGGATATCTTTCCAGGGTAAAATGGCCTGAGTTTGATATAGAGGATGTGGTTAAAAGAGTCCAAAAAAGTGATGCAAAAAGGATATGCATTCAGTGTCCATATGGTGAAGGATATATGAAAATGCTGAAAAATGTGGTGGAAAGGATGAATGAAAAGCCAGTATCCGCATCCATCTCCGGCGTTGAAAGAGAGGAATTGAAAATGATTCATGAAGCAGGAGTGGAGAGAGTAGGAATAGGACTGGATTGCGCCACAGAGAAAATTTTTAATAAATGGAAGAGAGGGGTGCCTCCATGGCATAAATATATGGAAACGCTGAGAAATGCGAAGGAAATATTCGGGCATGCAACATGCCATCTTATAGTGGGGCTGGGAGAAAATGATGAGGAAATAATCAATATAATGAAAAAAATGAAAAAAATGGGAATAGATGTGGCATTATTTGCCCTCTTTCTGAAAAATAAAAATGAAATTGAACTTTCCCGCTACAGAACAATTCAGATTTCCCGCCATGCCATCTATAATGGAAATGCCAGATTTAATTTTGAGGAAGGGAAATTGAAAGAAATGTATGTGGAAAGAATTGACAGAAATGCATTCATGACTTCAGGATGCCCATATTGCAATCGCCCATTTTACAATGAAAGGGTGACAAAAATCTATAACTATCCCTATTCAATTAATGAAGATGAATTTGAAAAATCCTTAGAGGAGGCGAGAAAATATGCAGAAATTTTTATTACTTATTGGTAAAAGAGACCTGCTTCTTTTAAAGGAAGGAAAGGAGTATAACACATCCTTTGGGAAAGTGGATCTGAAAAATGTTAAATTAGGAGATGTGGTGGAAACAAAGAAGGAAAAATTTATAGTTGCTCTGCCTACCATATCAGACCTGATGAGAAAATGCAGGAGGGGGGCGCAGATTGTAATGCCAAAGGATGCCTCCCAGATAGTTGCGGTAACAGGACTGGGGCGAGGATGGCGATGCCTGGATGCGGGTTCAGGCTCTGGATTCCTTGCCATATTTCTGGGAAATCTGGTGGGGGGAAAGGGAAGGGTGTATACATATGAGATAAGAAAGGATTTTTATGAAATAGCCAGGAGAAATATAGAGATGTGTGGAATGGAAAGAGTGGTGAGGATAAAAAATGAAGATGTGAAAAACTTTAAAGAAAGAAATCTTGATTTGATAACACTGGACATGAAAAATGCCCATACAATGGTGGAGAAAGCAAAAAAGCATCTTAAACCGGGGGGCTGGCTTGCCATATATTCCCCACATATCGAGGAGCAGATAAGGGCAAGGGAGGAAATGGAAAAGGAGGGGATGATGATATACGCCACAATGGAAACGATTCAGAGATTATGGAAAAGCAGATATGGATATACCCATCCTAAACCAAGTGGCATACTTCACACAGGATTTATTACTATAGGAAGGAAATTGATGGATTTACAATAATTTATCCCTTCCCACCATGAGAAGATTTGTTCCTATAAAGATATGTGTGTCGGGCTGTAATGGATGCCTTATCCTTATGTGAATTCCAAAGAATCCAAGCATCATGCCCTGCTGGTTCCTCAGCATTACCCCATAATCCCCTATGCTCTTTCCCTTCCAGAAATAATTGGCTCCAAATTTGACTATGGTGAAGCCATTCTGATAATCGAAGAATATTGGTCTGAATAAAAGTCTGAAGAAAGTTCTTTCCCTGCAGAGAGGAATGTAAACCTTTCCCCTACCATAACTTATTATATAATTGGAAAAGCCAAAATCCCATTTTATTCCCAGATCATTTATTTCACCCTTCTTTATCTTTTCTTCCAAAGAATGGAGCATTGACAAACTTATTTGCCTCTCCTCAATTTTTCTGCCATACATATCATATATTTCCATGGTATATTTTTCGTTTGTTTCCTTCCCGCTGCTGTTGAAATTAAACACTGGCATAACAAGAAGCAACACCATACCCAAAACAATTGCCTTCCCCTTCATATTATTTTAATTGAATGGTATTTATAAATGTTTGGTAGAGGAATAATGCTAATAAGGACTCCTCTTTCCTATTGCCCTCATGGCAGACAGGGCTGCCTTTGCCCCTTCTGCACATGCAGTAACAATCTGCCTTACGCCGCCTGTAATGTCACCTGCTGCAAATATTCTTTCCATATTGGTTCGCCCCATTTCATCTGTCTTTATATATCCATTTTCATCCAGTTCCACACCTATTTCCTTGGCAAGTCTGTTCTGTGGCTCCTCGCCTATGGAAATGAATACACCATCCACCTCTATATTACTCTCCTCACCTGTCTTCACATTTTTTATTTTTATCCCCTTCACCATTGAATCTCCAAAAATTTCTTCCACCACACTGTTCCATATAAATTCTATGCCTTTTTCCCTTGCTTCTTCTTCCAGTGCCTTCTCCGCCCTCAATTCATCCCTTCTATGAATCAACACCACGTCACATCCTATCTGTTTCAGATATATTGCTTCTATGACAGCACTGTTTCCTCCTCCAACCATGGCAACCTTCTTTCCTTTAAAGAAAAACCCATCACAGGTGGCACAGTATGAAACCCCTCTCCCTGAAAATTCCTTTTCTCCTTTAACATTGAGTTTCCTGTGTTCTGTGCCGGTGCATATTATAACAGCCCCAACATTGTATTTCCCCCTTGTTGTCTCCATCTCCACTCCTTCCCCTGTAATTTTAATGGAAGTCACTTCTTCTCCAAATTTCATCTCTGCATATTCAGAGGCATGCTCCTTCATCTTTTCCATCAGTTCAACGCCCCCTATGCTTTTAAAACCAGGATAATTTTC
>Ga0164318_10003430_pt1 | contig 15000 bp, 13 predicted proteins | sample GuaBasSedimGuay9_FD_113734 | JGI IMG/M metagenome (GOLD analysis project Ga0164318, IMG submission 113734) | Subseafloor sediment microbial communities from Guaymas Basin, Gulf of California, Mexico - Guay9, Core 4571-4, 0-3 cm | ecosystem: Environmental > Aquatic > Marine > Hydrothermal vents...
CGTTGCAGAATTAATTAGCCTAAATACTGAACAAATTAAAATAAAAAACAATACTAAAGAACTAGAATTAAGTATTGTTGGTAAAGGAGAAAAAGTAAGAACTGTTTATTTCTCTCAAAGAGCAACTAAATATTTAAAAAAATATCTGGACAAAAGAAACGATATGGACGAAGCCTTATTCATAAACTATAAAAGAGGGGCAGAAAATTATGGATCCAGACGCCTAAGCTCTAGAAGCATTGAGAATATTGTTAAAAAATATGTAAAAATCGCCGGCCTACCAATCAATTCTACCCCGCACACCTTAAGACATAGCTTTGCTACCGATCTATTATCTCAAGGAGTTGATTTGCGCCTAGTACAAGAATTTTTAGGACACCAGAATATAGCCACGACTCAAATATACACCCATGTTACCAATAAGCAGTTGAAAGATGTACATAAGAAGATGCATGGAGGGAAAGATTTAATCGACACATAACATATAACATAACAAAAAAATAAGAAAACCTCTCCTTTGTCATTCCTTTCCCTCGCTTCGCTCGCCAGGAATGACAAAGGAGAAATTTTATTGTTCTTAATATGTGATGCACATTCTAGGGCAAATAGCTCAAAGGATCAACTGGGATTCCATTTAAACGAACTTCAAAATGAAGATGAGGCCCAGTCGTAAGGCGTCCAGCTCCAGGAGTTCCAGGCATTCCTCCACTTAAACCTATTTTCTGACCCTGAACAACATAATCATCTTCTTTCACATATGCTTTGGAAATATGCCCATATACAGTTGATAAACCGTCTCCATGAATAATCATAATATATCCATAATTAGAACTTCCATTTGATTTCACTCTAGCCACATAACCAGAAGCAGCAGCCTTAAGCGCAGTCCCCTGCCCCGCCCTTATATCAATTCCGGGATGTTCAAAAATATGTCTAAAAGGATAGTCTGGATCATGAAAATAAGCAGTGATTACATTTTTCTTTACCGGCCAAGTAAGACCATTATCATTAAAGTCTAGTTTTTCTCCATCTAAAGCAGCTATTTTAGCCCTAACCAGCCTTTCCATGCTAGCAATTTCCGCAGCGGCATCTTCCTGTTCTTTTTTAGCCTGAGATAAAAGACGTTGATATTCTCTTTCGGACTGACCCACTTGAGCTAAGATATGAACTTTATTTTCTTTTTCTGATTCTAATTTTTGTTTCTTTTCTATTACTTCAATTTTTAAATTACTTAATTCTTCTTTTTTATTATTTAAGATACTTACTTCAGTTTCTAGACCTCTTTTTGATTTTTGTAAAATTTTAAGACTTTTTTCAATACTTTCATTCATATCCTCCAAGTATTTAATCTGATTTAAAAATTCACTCAAAGTATCATTCAAAAGCATTATTTCCAAAGGCGAAACATTTTCTTTTTTATTTATTAAACGAAGTACATTTGCAATATGCTCTTTTTCTTTTTCCATTTTTTGATTCAAATCCTCTATTTCTATATTCGTTTTTTTAATTTCTAATTCAGTCATATCTATGTCTGTTTTTACTAATTCAATATCCAATTCAGATTTTGCCATTTTATTATCAAGCAAAGCTAGCTGATTATTAAGACTAGCTTTTTCATTTTGTTTTTCTCTAATAGTTTCACTAATTTTTTGCTGTTTATTTTGTAATTTTTGAATATCTGATTTTTTATCACCAATATCTTCATTAATTACTTTAATTTCCCGATTAATAATAGTAGCTTCGCTTAAATCATTATTTTGGGCAGCACGAAGAAAACCAGTATTTAAACTTAAAAAACAAATAAAAATTAATATTATAAATTTTAATAATATATTTATTTTCATAAAACCAAAAAATTTAGCCTTTTTCTTTTGAAGGCATATTTTTATTATAGCACATTATATCGTGAAATAAAAAGACGAGGCAGTGCCTCGTCTCTACATATAAATATTTGTGAATTATTTATTTTATTTGATTGCTTTTTTAATTCTTTCTAATGTTTCTTCTTTACCTAAAACCTCCGCTATTTCAAAAGGCCCAGGACTTGCCTTTTTTCCGCTTAGAGCAACCCTCATCGGCCATAAATAATCTCCTATTTTTAATTCCTGAGCTTTTAGCCAAGAAATAATAGCATCTTCCAAGGAATCATTAGTCCAATTTTCTTCCGGAATTTTGTTAAGCAAATCTATTATCTTTTTTAAATTATTTTGAGCATCCTCTAGAGTATTTTTTTTCCAAACTAAAAGATCTTTTTCATAATTTAAATTATCAACAAATAAAAATTCTGTTAATTCCTTGATATCTGATATTTTTTTTAATCTTTCTTGCTCAATCCGTACAAGTGATTTTAAAAATCCAAGCGTTCCTTTATGCGCATCTGAACTTAGCTTGATATTGTCTTCTAGATAAGGTTTTGCCATTAAAGTTAATTCGTCTAAATCCATGCTTCTTATATAATATCCATTAAAATAGTCTAATTTTTCAGTATCAAAAATCGCTGGGCTCACATTTATTTTTCTGTAATTAAATTTTGCAATTAAATTATTTAAACTTAAAATTTCATTATCTCCTTCTGGATGCCATCCAAGTAAAGACACAAAATTAATTAAAGCCTCTTTTAGATAGCCTTGATCACGAAAATCTTCAACAGCAACACTCCCCTGTCTTTTGGAAAGTTTTCCGCCTTCTTTATTTAAAACGACTGGGAAATGAACAAATTTTGGGATTTCCCAACCAAAAGATTTATATAATAAAACATTTTTAGGAAAAGACGGAATCCATTCTTCTGATCTGGTGACATGTGTAATTTCCATTAAATGGTCATCAACCACAACAGCAAATTGATAAGTAGGTATTCCGCTCGATTTAATTAGAACATGATCGTCAAGTTCTTCTGCTTTAAATTTTATTTCTCCTCTTAATTCATCATGAACAATGACTTCCCCATCTAAAGGCATTTTTTGTCGGATTACATAAGGTTCTCCTGCTTTAATTTTTTGCTCTACCTCTTCTTCGCTTAAATCGCGACAAGCGCGATCATATCGTGGTGGTTTTTTATTTTTTTGTTGTTCTTCACGCATTTTCTGTAATCTTTCTGGGGTGCAAAAACAATGATAAGCTTCTTTTTTTTCTAATAAGATATTTTTATATTTATCATAAATATCCTGCCTCTCACTTTGAACGTATGGTCCAAATTTTCCAGGATTTAAGGGAGATTCGTCAAACTTTATTTCCGCCCACTCAAGTGTTTTAACTAAATTTTTTGCAGCACCTTCCAGTAATCTTTTCTGATCAGTATCCTCAATTCGTAAAATAAACTCTCCGCCTTGGCTTTTGGCTGTTAAAAAAGCAAAAAGAGCGGTTCTAAGTCCGCCAATATGCAAATATCCTGTTGGCGATGGTGCAAAACGCGTTCGTATTTTAGCCATGTTTTATTTTATATTTTTATAAATATTATCATCGCGCCAAGCAATAATAATTAATTCAAGTTTAGAATTTTTGTAAGAAAAAATAATTCTTATTTTTCCTACTCGCAAACGATAGTACTCTGCTCCTACTATTCTTTTAATATCCAAATCATCTAAGTCACCCTTTTTTAATTTTACAATCTTTTGTAATAATAATTTTCTTTCTTTTTTATTTAATTTTTTAATAAATTTAGTAATTTTATCCATCAACTTCTTTTAAAATTTTTATGAATTTATCTATTTCGATTCCCTTCCCTTTATTATCTCGTTCAGCATCAAAAATAAGTAAATCTGCGTTCTCTTTTTCTCTCTTTATAGCTTCCTTTAAAATAAGTTTATCTGATTTTTCGTTAGATATTTTTATAGGTTCTATGGTTAATTTATTTTTATTATAATTAATTAAAAATTGATCAGTATTAAATCGTTTACGCCAAGATGCCGGAATTGTAATTTGCCCTTTAGAAGTAGCCTTAACTATTTTGTGCATATTGTTTATTTATTACTTACTTACATTCTTACTTTATTATATTCCTACTTTATTGTCAATGTTTTAAATTTTTTAATAAATTTTTTCATAGCCTCTTTCCTGTATTCGGGCATCATATCTAAAATATCTTCTAAATAAACCCACTTCCATCCGACATGATCCCAATAATTAACACTAATATCACTATCATTACCATAAAATTCAACAATAAGTAAACTTTGCTTTTGACCCTTATAGCCCATGAAATTTAAATAAAAACCTCCTCTATTCCGAATAGTATCAATATCAAATTTATATTTATGTAAATTTTTAAATACGGCTATTTTTCTAAAATCACTATTATTTAATTCTTCTCTTAATTCTTTCATTCCGGCTTTCTCTATAGATAAGCCCTCCAATCCTCCTTGAGGAATTTGCCAATGATTTTTTTCATCTTGACGCTCTACTATTAATATTTTTATTCTCGGAACCCCCTGCACTCTCGGGGCACCTTGTGTTTTCCCCTGCTCTTTTTTATAAACTAAACAAGCCACATTAGGCCTATAAAACCAAGGTAAAACAAAGCGCCAAATAATAAATTTATAAGGAAAAATAAACAAGGCATTGGCTATCCGCCTTAAGCGCTCTTTTCGCTTATGTTTGGAAAATTTAAAAATATTAATAATCCTCCAAAAAGTTTCCAAACCCAATTTTCTAAATATTAAAGGTGCTCGTTTTATTTTTTCCAGCAAAAAATCAAAAGCGCCCCCCACGCCTATACCTATTTTTAAAGATTTTATTTTCCCCAAATTCTGCAAAATAAATTTTTCCTGATTTGGCGCTCCAAAATTAACTATTACTGCCTGAGGTTTAAAATTATTAATTTCATGAATGAGCGCACTGTCTTTGATATTTCCCTCTGATTCAAAAACTTTAAATTTTAAATGTTTATATTCTTTTTTCAAATAATTTTCTATTTCTTCAGTTTTACTTAAACCATTTTTTAAATTTAAAACGGCCAAATTAATATTTTTTTCTTCTGCAAATCTTAATAATAAAACGCATAAATCAACTCCGGTAATTCTTTTAATGTTTACACCCATAAAAATTCCGGCAATTTTAGGTCCGAAACCATCCAAGACTGACAGGGAAGATTTATTTAAAGTAAAAAAATATTCTTCATCTTTTTGAGATTTTAATATTATTTCAGCATTTGGGGTAGTAACTAGATGTCCCCTTTTGCTATTTAAAAATTCATTAAATTTAGCTTCAATTTCCTGTAAATTATAATTATCAATATTAATCCCTAAAATATTTATTTTTTTTATTATAGCCATAATAAGAGTATAGAAGAAATTCTTTTTTTTCGCAATATTAATAAAATATGTTATAATAACAAATAGTAATATATTTTAATTTATTTTTTATAAAAATTATGGCAAAATTTACTAAAATATCAAAAAATATAAAACAAATAACTATTAATAATGAAGCTTCTTCGGCTAAAGAAATAAAATGGATTGATGTTAGTGATGCCGGACGAAAAGAAATAGAATATTTAAGGAAAAATTATAATTTTAAGCTTTCTCATCTTCAATCTTCGTCAGCAAAGGCTATTGCCCAAAGAACGGTTATTGACGATAGCGAGGATTATCTTTTTTTAATTATTCATTTCCCTGTTTTTCAAGATGGAACGATTATTGCCGGAGAAATTGATTTTTTTATTTCCAAAGATTATATAGTAACCATCCATAATAAAAATGTAAAAGGAATTAATGATTTTTTTAATTTATGTAAAAAAGATGGAGATTCTCTTTTGGCTTATAAATTTGAATCAACCGCTGTTTTACTTTATGAAATCTTAGAAAAAATTATATTGGAATCATATGGATTACTTGATCAGAATAGTCTAGATATGAATGAATTAGAAAATATTATTTTTGAACAAAAATCAAAAAAATCAGTTTCCAATATTTTAGAACTTCGGCGCAATATTATTAATACTAGAAAAATAATGCTTAATCATAAAAATATTATTAAAAAGTTAACCAGCTCTGAAATCGGACTAGTTTCTGAACCTGAAATTAAAAAATATTATTTCAAATTAGTAGAACATTCTAAAAGATTTTGGGAAATTCTAGAAATTCAAAAAGAAATGATTGAAGTTCTAAATAATACTAATGAATCCTTATTAAACTATAGAACCAATGATATCATGAGAACTTTAACCATTTTTTCAGTGATTGTTTTCCCTTTAACCCTTTTAGCTGCTATTTTTGGTATGAACACTACTAACGGAATGCCCTTTATAAATTCAGCTCATGGCTTTTGGATTGTTATGTCTTTAATGGCTATAGGCTGTACTGTAATGATTATTTATTTTCATAGAAAAAAATGGTTTTAAATTTAACTAACATTAAACATATTTATCAAAAATTCAAAGACCTTGCCAAAATTAAGACAATATGGTAGTATTTTCTAGTAATTTAATTATTTATAAAAATTTTAATGATTAGTAATCAGTAAATATGAAAAAAGATATTCATCCTAGCTATAACACAAAAGTAAAGGTAATTTGCGCCTGTGGAAATATTTTTGAAACAGGATCAACTCAAAATGAAATAAAAACTGAGCTTTGTTCAGCTTGCCATCCTTTCTTTACTGGAAAACAAAGATTAGTAGACTCTGCTCGACGTGTTGAAAAATTTGAAGCTAAAATTGAAGCGACTAAAAAGCTTAGTGGTACTAAAAAAGGAAAAACCGCTAAAAGAGTTGCCAAAAATGCTAAAAACAAGGAAACAAAAAAATAAGATATCTGAAAAACAGTTAGTATTTTCATTTTGAAAAATAAAACTAACTGTTTTTTTATCTTTATTCTCAAAAACACCCCACCGACAAGTGGTGGAAAAAATTCATAAAATATCTTATGTATGATGAAATAGTGCAAAAATTTCAAAATCTAGAAAAAAAACTTGCTGACCCAAGCATTTCTTCTGATACAAAAAAGCTCAAAGACATATCTAAAGAGCATTCTGAATTAAAACCTTTGGTTGAAATGATTAATAGTTTTTATATTTTTAAAAAAAACCTTTCCGAAAATCAAGAAATAATAAAAGACGAAAAAGATGAAGAATTAAAAAAAATGGCTCAGGAAGAAATTCAGGAACTGGAAGAAAAAATAAAAAATATTAAAAAAGATATAAATAAAGACTTGTACCCAAGCGACCCTAATAATAAAAAAAATATTATTATGGAAATTAGAGCCGGAGCAGGAGGCGATGAATCCGCCCTTTTTAGCGCAGACTTATTTAGGATGTATTCTCGTTTTGCCGAAAACAAAAATTGGAAAATTGAAATACTAAATTCCAGCAGAATTGGAATCGGAGGATTTAAAGAAATTATCTTTGAAATCAAAGGAAAAAATGTTTATGAAAAATTAAAATTTGAAGCTGGGACTCATCGAGTTCAAAGAATTCCAGAAACTGAAAAACAAGGACGAGTGCATACTTCCGCCGTTACTGTTGCCGTTATGCCAGAAGTAGAAGAAGTTGATCTTGAACTTAAAACTGAAGAAATTAGAACAGACGTTTATTCCGCCTCTGGTCCGGGAGGACAAAGTGTTAATACCTCAAACTCAGCCGTAAGACTAACCCATATTCCTACTGGAGTAGTGGCTCAATGTCAAGATCAAAAATCACAACAGCAAAACAAAGAAAAAGCCATGCAAGTTTTAAGATCAAGAATATTACAAAAACAAGAAGAAGATAAAAAACAAAAAGAATCTTCGGAAAGAAAAAAACAGATTGGCTCAGGCGACAGATCTGAAAAAATAAGAACTTACAACTTTCCTCAAGATCGAATTACTGACCATAGAATAAAAAAATCATGGAGTAATATTAGCTCAATTTTAGATGGAAATCTTGATCCTATAATTTTAGCCTTAGAAGAAAAACAAGAAAAATTATTTGAGCAAAACTAAACATGACTTACGGCGAAATACTTCAAGAAGCTTTTCAAAAATTAAATACAAGGTACCCCGAGGGTACAAAATACTCCGAAGGCAAAAATAAAATTAGAAATCCGCATTTAGAGGCGGAAATTTTATTATCAAAAATAATTCAAAAACCAAGAGAATATATTTTAACTCATAAAGAAAAAAAAATAGACTTAGTTAATAAATTAAGATATAACTATTTAATTTATAAAAGAATTAACAATTATCCGCTTGCCTATTTAATTAAAGAAAAATATTTCTATGGATATAAATTTAAAGTAAACAAAAACACCCTCATCCCTCGCCCTGAAACTGAAATGATAATTGATGAAATTTTAAATATTATAAAAAACACACCAAAAAAACAATATCTACTTATGGATCTTGGGACCGGAAGCGGATGCATTATAATTTCAGCTTTAAGAGAAATTAAAAAAATAAATTCTCTAAAAAATATCCAAGCTAAGGCGATTGATATTTCCCAAAAAGCGCTTAAAATAGCCTTCCTAAACGCAAAAAATCATAGATTAGAGAAACAAATACAGTTTTTTAAGGCTAATCTTCTAAATTTCTCAGTAAATGACAAAACAGAGAAAAAATCAAATTTAATAATTAGCGCTAATTTGCCTTATCTTAAATTAAACCAATTAAAACACTTTAGCATCAAACATGAGCCATTTCTAGCCTTGTATGGGGGTTCAAACGGCCTTGATTATTATCTTGAACTTTTAAAACAAATAAAAGATATTCAAAATAAATATAAAAAAATTAATCTTTTTATGGAAATTGATCCCAGCCAAAAAAAAGATATAAGTTCTTTAATTTTAGAAATACATCCCCACGCCAAAATAGAAATAAAAAAAGACCTCAGGGGTCTTTTTCGTTTGGTTTGTGTTGAATTTAACAGCTAATAATAATCTGCTTATCTCTTTACTCATAATTAATTTCTATTTCCGGCCTTAAAACTTCTATCCAGGTAACTCCTCTGTTAAATTCAATCTCCTCATCATTAATATAGTATCTAGTTCTAGAACTTTCTGTTTTTTTCTCCCATTGAGCCTCTCGACATGATCCATCTAGACAAACAAGAGCCTCCCCCTCACCAACAACTTTCATGTTAAGACGTAATTTATCATCAATTTCTTCCGCCGGAACATATTCTATAATAATATTTTTAGCGCTAATAATTCCTCCAGATTTTACATAATGGGGTTTTTTATCCTCGGAACACTTTACACCCTCGGGGCACTTCGTATTCTGATATCTAATATAAATGTTATTTTCTTGATCAAAAATCCAATCAACCGCATAAATATCCAGTTTAAATTTAATGGAAATTTTTGAAGAAAGAGGAAGATCTTTTTTCTTTTTATCATTCTTGAATTTCCAGGGGAAAAAGCTTCCTTCCTCTAAATTTTTATTTTGAATATATTTTTTTAATTTTTCACTAGATGTAAAAACATTATGAGGCATATTAAAATGGTCAGCTCTCCAAAAATATGTTTCGTTATAAAATTCATTAATATCAAAAATATTATCCTGTTTTATTTTAACTAGAGCTTCCGGACTTCCTCCGACATGCGCATAAAGAGCTGAAAATTCATGAGCCCAATTAATAAAATAAGGACGGGCACTTCTAATAGGACCTATTTCCGGAATATTTTCTCCAGAAGCAAAAATTGCCAAATAACGAGTAATTCCACCTTCAACTTCGGCCTCAAAAACCAAATTAGCCCTATCAAGCCCAGAAGGAGGACGAGCATCACTATGATTATCAATCATAACAGCGAAAGGAAAAAAATTCTCTCTCCCCTCTTCTACATAAACCCCATCAATAAGCCTAACTTTTTTATTTATATTTTCTTCAAGACCAATCTCTTCTTTGAGCTCTTTTGAATTAAAAACCTTATTAACTTTTGCTTGTTTTAAAAAAAATAAAATTAAAAAAATTAAAAATAAAGAAATTAAAATACAAAAAAAACTAAGCACAATCCAAAAATAAATTTTGCGCTTAGTTCTTTTTTCCGTTGTTATTAATTCTTCTTTGTTTTCTTTTTTCGTTTCAAGGGGATATTGGCTCATTCTAAATTTTAATTATCCAAATAATTAATTTTTATTATTAAGTTATTTTTTTTCTTCAGGATCTTTAGCATTTTCTGTTTTTTCTTCTTCATCCTTTTTCTCTTCTCCCTCTTTTTCTTCTAAAACATTTTCTTCAATTTCTTCTTCCTGTTGCCTAGGTTCTATAACATTAACAATTAAATCATCTAAAGAATCTAAAACCGTAATATTTTCCGGAAGATTAATATCCCTAACTTTAATACTGTCATCAAAAGTTGAAAGACTGGAAATATCAACTTTTGTTTCTGAAATTAAATCATTAGGAAGACATTTCACAAGAATAGTTTCTTTATTTTTAGAAAGAATACCATTAAGCTCTTTTACGGCCTTGGATTCATTGACAAAAATAAGAGGAATTTCAACTTCAATAGGAACATTAATATCAATAATATAAAAATCGGCATGAAGCATAGTCCCTTTAACAACATCTGTTTGAATATCTTTAATGATAACCTTTATTAAATCTCTGTCTTTTAATTTTAGATCAATTAAACTAGATTCCCCTGCTACCTCGTAAGCCTTTTCCATATCTAGTGCTTTAAGCTTAATATTAATATTTTTTTGATTTTTACCGTAAACTACAGCCGGTACAAAACCTTTTTCGCGAATACTTTGATTATTTTCATCTTTGTTTTCACGCAATTCAGCATTTAGAGTAATTTTTTTTATCATATTTTTTTCTATTTTATATTTATAGTTTTTGTTTTACAGACACTACAAATAAATTTAAATTATTTAATATTTAATATTTAATTTTTGATCTAATTATTATACTTTCCGCAACTCCAATAAATATCATATTAGAAATAATAGCGCTTCCTCCATAACTTAAAAAGGGCAATGAAATTCCAATAACTGGAAGTAAACCTATGTTCATACCAATATTAATAAACATTTGAATAAAAATCAAGGATATTGTCCCAATTATAAAATAAATACCAAAATCATTATTAATATATTTTATGGAAATAATTAATCTTGCGAATATTACAGAAAAAAAAGCAATAACTAAACAGACTCCTAAAAATCCTAATTCTTCGGAAATAACTGCAAAAATAAAATCATTTTGAGATTCGGGAAGAAATTTTAATTGTGACTGAGATCCAAAGCCAATACCCCGACCAATAATTCCTCCTGAACCAACAGCAATTATAGCCTGATTTACATTATATCCTTCGTCTAAAGAATTTTCTTTGGGGTTTAAAAAGGTCATGATCCTTTCTTTTTGATAATCTTCAAAGAAAAAAAGCCATCCGCTTGCAAAAATAACAATTAATAATAAAACAATTAATAATAAATGTTTTTTTTTAAACCCAGCAAAAATGACCATAGCGGACCATATGGAAAAAAGCATCATAGCTGAACCGAAGTCAGGTTGCATTAATACTAAAAAAATTAAGATACCGCTAAGCAGTCCCGATATTAAAAGGTGCTTTAATGGTGCTATTCTAATTGAAACTCCGGAAAAATAACGCGCCAAAAACAAAATTAATATAAATTTAATAAATTCTACAGGCTGTAAGCTAAAAGCTCCTATTTGAAACCATCCGGTTGTGCCACTCACTGTTTTTCCAAAAAAAAGAACAGCAATTAAAATTAATACTCCTAAAATATATAAATAAATACTAAAACTGCGCAAATTATAATAATCAAAAAAACTAAAGACTATTAAAGTTAAAATTCCAATTACAACAAAAAGAGCTTGTTTTTTAAAATTAACAAGCCCCAAGCTATCATTACTTAAGGCTATGGAATAAATTTCCGCTAAAGAAAAAATTAATAATAAAAAAACGGAAAAAAATAAAACAAAATCAAGTTTTTTAAAATATATGAAAAATTTGCCAAACATTCAAATATTACAAATTCACAAATTTAATCACAAATTTATAAATAATAGCTTAAATATTTATCACTATAAACATAATATTGAATAAAGATATATTTCAAGTAATAAAAATTTTTAAAATAGAATTTGTAAATTTGTAATTTCTTATTCAAATTTGTGATATTTGTGATTAAATTTGTGAATTTGTAATCTATTTACTTTGTCCGCCTTCTCCATCCATACTAATATATATATCTTTTTGGGTGATGTCAATTTCAGGCATAATTAAAATATTTGTTGATCTAGGAACAATCCCCGGCCAAACAATTTCTCCCTGTATTTTTTCTTCGGACATAAAATTATTAACTTTATATATATTAGCCGCAACTTCCCTATTATTTTCCAATAAAATAATTTTGAAATCAACTCCCCAATAATTATAGGCGGTATCATTTTCAGCTTCAAAATTAAGCTTATTTAAATTTATTTTATCAGATAAATTATTAGACTGTCCGGCTAAAAATTTTTCCTCACTTACTTTAATGTTTAATCTATTTTTACTAAATTCATCCCAATTTGGAAAATTTTTATTATTTATTCTTTCCCATTTAAAATTGTTTAGATCTAAAACAAATTTTTTGTAATTGGAAGGGTTTGAAACACCCAAAGACATAATATATTTTGATTCCCGCGGTAAAATAAAAGACGAATTATGACCAAACTGCTCATCCTTAGCACTAAAAAAATAATTAAAATGAGCAAAATGATTTTCATTAGGATTTGTTACCTTAACCAGAAAATCATATTTTTGGTCACCTGAATTAAAAACTTTTACTTCACTAAATTCTAAATCACGAGCAGACATATTTTGAAGAGTAATATCCGGAATAAAAATTTGGGAAAATGAATTTATTAAATTTTGATCATCTTTCATTCCCTTAAAAATATAAAAACCAAAATTATATAGAAAAAAAGACCAGCTTATAAAAGATATTAATATTAAAAAAGCCAACAGAGCACTTAAAAAATTACGCCTATTACTAATCAGCCATAGTCCAAATTGCATCTTTCCCACACTCAAACCATAGGGATCTTTATATTTTTTAATATTGACTTTTTTAGAATCTATATTTATTGTCTCTTCTGGGATATTGTTATTTTTTTTCTCTTTTAATAAATTTATCATGCTTATATTTTAGCAAAAAAGTCTAATTTTGCCAACTATCCCTATGTTGCCAAAATAGAAAAAATTTGCTAAAATTATAATGGAAAATAACTCCCTTTGTATATGGAGTTTTTTAAATTTTATTGCTAATATTAAATAATAAAATAAGCTAAAATTTCATTAATTACAAACAATTTTAAATAAAAATATTTGCATAATTCGCAATTCGCTATATTAGCATATAATTCGCGAGATTCGCATTATATTAAAACATATGCCAAAAAAAACACCAGAAAATAAAACTAAGCAAAATAAAAATACCTACGGAGCAGACTCGATTACCGTCTTAGAAGGACTTGATCCGGTCAGAAAAAGACCGGGTATGTATATTGGATCAACATCTTCTACTGGACTACATCATTTAATCTGGGAAGTTGTTGATAACGGAATTGACGAAGCTATGGCTGGTTACGCGACTGAAGTAACGGTTACCTTACTTGATGATGGAATGGTTCGAGTAAGTGATAATGGGCGTGGTATTCCGGTGGGCATGCATAAAGTAACAGGAGTTTCAGCCCTAGAAACCGTTTTGACTAAACTTCATGCCGGTGGAAAATTTGGAGCGGAGGACGGAGGATATAAAGTTTCCGGCGGTCTTCATGGTGTCGGTGTTTCTGTAGTTAATGCTTTAAGCGATTATTTAAAAGCTGAAGTGCATTCTAATAACGGAAAAATTTATGTTCAAGAATATAAGCAAGGAAAACCTTTGAAAAAAGTTAAAGCTGTCGGAACTACAAAAGAAACCGGAACAATCATTACTTTTAAACCAGACACTAGTATTTTTAAAGAAACTGAATTTAAATGGGGAGAAATTTTGGATCATCTCCGCCAGCAGGTTTATTTGAATAAGGGAATTACTATGATTATTTCTGATGAAAGAAAAAATCATAGAAAGAAAAAATTTAAATTTTATTTTGAAGGAGGAATTAAATCTTACATTAAAACTTTAAATAGAAATAAAACAGTTAAAAATGAAAAGATTTTTTATGTAGAAAAAGAAATTAATGATTCTGTAGTGGAAATTGCTTTGCAATATAATGACGAATTTAATGAATTTGTGCTCCCCTTTGCTAATAATATTCATAATCCAGAAGGAGGAACCCACCTAGCTGGGTTCAGAACGGCACTAACTAGAACAATAAATAATTATGCTCGTAATCAAAAATTATTAAAAGAAAAAGAAGAAAATTTAACGGGTGAAGATGTAAGAGAAGGGCTTACTGCTATTATTAGTGTTAAATTAACTGAACCACAATTTGAAGGACAAACTAAAGGTAAGCTAGGAAATGCTGAAATGAAAACTTATGTAGAACAAGTTTTTAATGAAGCTTTTACTATTTTTTTAGAAGAAAACCCAAAAGAAGCAGAAGCTATTATTGGAAAATGTATTTTATCTAGTCAGGCTCGTATTGCTGCCCGAACTGCCCGAGCTTCTATTTTAAGAAAGGGGGCTTTAGATGGCATGACCTTGCCAGGTAAACTTTCAGACTGCTCGTCTCGCAAACCAGAAGAATCTGAAATATATATTGTAGAGGGAGATTCGGCTGGAGGAAGCGCTAAACAAGGAAGAAATAGAAAATTTCAAGCTATCTTACCTTTGCGTGGAAAAATATTAAATGTAGAAAGAGCTCGTTTAGATAAGATGCTTGCTAATAATGAAATTAAAAACATGGTTATTGCTTTAGGCACTAACATAGATGATCAATTTGATATTGAAAAATTAAGATACCATCGGGTAATAATTATGACCGATGCTGATGTGGATGGAGCTCATATTAGAACTTTGCTTTTAACTTTATTCTTTAGACATTTTACTCCTCTGGTTACTGGTGGATATCTTTATGTAGCCCAACCACCTCTTTATCAACTTAAACAAGGATCAAAAGTTCAATATGCTTATAG
>Ga0164318_10003431_pt1 | contig 14999 bp, 19 predicted proteins | sample GuaBasSedimGuay9_FD_113734 | JGI IMG/M metagenome (GOLD analysis project Ga0164318, IMG submission 113734) | Subseafloor sediment microbial communities from Guaymas Basin, Gulf of California, Mexico - Guay9, Core 4571-4, 0-3 cm | ecosystem: Environmental > Aquatic > Marine > Hydrothermal vents...
ACTCCTTATATTCATAGCATTGATCGCATTTCTGCTTCTCAAAGAACGGCTCGGAAAAAAGATCACAGTTGAAGAAGCCCTGCTTTCAGCCAGAAACCTCAAAGCCAAGGTGTTCAACAGGGAAGTAGTCATTGCAGAGATGACAAAAAAGCAAAGAGAGATATTCGAGAAAGTTGAAGTCATAGTGCCTAAAGTTACGGGAATTTAGGAAGTTCCTTTATTTCTTCCTTTTTATCTAACAGATACCTTTTCATGTAAATAATATGGGTAAATATTATATAAAAAATTTTCCCTTTCAGGAAACATATTTATGGTGACTTCGGAGGTTAATTGTTCAGATGCCTTCAACAGGGATCTAATCTCCCTGTTTTCAATTTCATCTCTTCCCGAGGCACAGGTTACCTGAATTAACTGCTTTACCCTTAAACCTTCCTTGATGCTCAAAATCGTAGAGGATGCTATTGGAAAAGGGTTTGAACCGGGGAATATAATATATCTTTCGTTTGATGAATTCAGGGAGGTTGAAATACGAAAGGTTATGAGGGATATTCAACATATTAATGGAAGAACCGGGGCAACTTATAGGGCTTTCTGACCTGGCCAAGGAACTAAAAATTTCGAGACAAACACTTTCAAATGTAGAAAGAAAATTAAAGAAATATTATCCCACAATAGTTTCTGTTGACCTTTTGTTTAGAGAGGATGAGCTCTCCAAATCAAAAGTGTTTGAGTGGTTTTTAGTTAACCAGTTAAAGGCAGAATTTTTCTGGAGAGACCCGTACAAAAATGAAGTAGAGTTGATTTTAGTGGATTGCTGAAATTTATGAAAAAGTTCAAGGTTGATGAAGGCTTTATAATCTCCCCTGCAAAAGAAGAAACACAGAAAATCAATAGAAAATCTATCTCTGTAGTTCCCGCATTTAAATTTTTGTTGAACTATTAGAAAATATGAGTGAGTGGTGGCGAACCAAGCAACCGCAGAGTTCTGGATCTCTCTGGCCTGGGGATAATTATAAAGTTGGTTAATTCGTAGACTCAACCTGAAAACTAAAAATCTTCCCGACTTTCGTCTTTTTCGGATATTCTCTCTTTATCTTGATGGTTTTTGCCTTTTCCCACATCTCGGCTGATAGGGCAGCACTTCCACTATCTTTACCTTTTATTTTCAACTCCGTTAGTATGACATCAATAACCTTTTCTTCATCTAAATCTCCAAGATCAGGACTGATCAGAATTTCCAATTTAGTAAATCCCTCCTTATCCTCTCTTTCAACTATCTGATAGTCTGTAATCGACCCCCCAAACCTTCCAGGTAATACCTCTTCAACTATCCTAATCAAATCTGTATTGAGTATGGTCATTCCTTCACCAGTCAATTTTTCAAAACTCCTTATTGTATGGATGTGTTTCTTTAAGCCCAACTTTTCCCATTTACATCCACAACTCCTTTCCTCAATAACACCAAAATCACCCATTTCAACATTCAGCAATGTCTTGGGGGCATGTGGCAGAAATGATGTAATAAGAAACGCATCAACTTCAACACCAAACTTCTTTACCTTTTTCTTATACTGTATCAATGCAATATAATGATCCATTATATGGCAATCATCAGTTTCTTTTGAATTTACGCATCCAGAACCTATAACTCCTGCTTCCATAGAGCCGTAATAAGGTATAACTTTAGCTCCTGATGACTCTATTTCTTTTTTCTTAGAATCTGTTACGGGTTCTCCAGAAACTAGGAAATATGTGCCTTCGATTTCGATTCCATTCTCCTTTGCGATCTTACATGCTCTTAGAGCAGAGCTTGTGAGAGTCGTCACAAAACAACCCTTATTTTTCTCTATAATTTCTGAAATTGCCTCAACAACCCTTATTGTGTTATCAAAATCAATAAATTCTGGTTTGGGTAAATTTATTCCATGTTTTTTACCAATTACCCTCATAGAATTTATCATAAGCGCATCCTTTAAAGAAGAAAATCTCTTGTTCCTCATCTGGAAAACCCAAGGGACCTGAGAGAACCACCTCTCAGGAATCTTTCCAATCTTTACAATATCAATTACAATAAGTGCTCCCAATGCACCAGGAAACCACACGACACAGGGATAATATGATAAATCGAAAGCATCGATAAGAATATTATGGAATATAGAACAATCTTTCACATAACCAAAATTCATCATTATCGGTGTACCTGCACTCCTTGTTCCCCCACTCGTTGCCGTAAATGCCGTTTTTGTATTTCTATTATCAAAATCTTCCTCTCTAAATCGAAATTCGTGCCCGTTCCTCTTACAAACTTCTCTACCCTTAAACTCATCTATCGTTACATAAACTCCTCTCTCTGCAAGTTCTCTGAGTGTTCCTTCAAGCCCCTTCTTCTTAACCATTGATTCAATATCCTCAAATTTAATCCCTGCAGTTTCCATAAGTTTCAGATATGGACTGCCGTCATTACTAAATACCCTTTCTCTAACAAATTCAAGAAACAGGTCATCCCTCCTTTTCAACCTTTCAATAACTATCTCTCTGCACTCCTCAAGACTCAGTTCGTTCTTAAGAAAATCATCCAATCCTGAACAAAAATCATAATATTTTAATATATTTTCAAATATTGACATCTTTAAACATAATATTTATAAGTATTAGACATTATTTTTTAACTTTAAATATCGTATATTATTTAACAATCTAGACTAAAGGTATTACCTAAAATCTTCAAAAAAGTTCTAATAAATATTGGTTGCAGTGACTTAATAGCAAATCTATCAGCTGAACAAAAATGCACCTTAATGAATTTCTTGACAAAGTTTCTCAAAATGAATTGTCAGCAACACAGTTGCATAACTTGGGGAACATTAAAAAATCTCTGATAAATTCCACAGAGACTCTGGAATTTCCAGACCCAATTCCAGAATAGACAAAAATACAATAGTTCTTGAATCTGGTCATCGGCCCAATTACCTTCCCCATACTGGAACATGAAAAAACATTCTTATTGGATTTTTTTCACAAAAATCTCGAGAATTCAATAGCCTTGTTCGGATTTGCAGGCTATAACTTATCAACTGCTTCAATCCTGTACTCAAACAAAATACCGGTAATAACAAAAACTGGTAGTGAAAAGATCGGTTTCAGAATTAACAAAAAAGAGGAATGGAAATCCTTCAACAGCATAGAAAAGCCATCAAGAGAGGAATTCGAAAAAGAAATAGAGCATCTAAAAAAATCATTACAGGCAATATTCTCCGATGCTAAAATCTTCCTTCTCAGAAATAGGAGAGGATATAAAGGAGATAGAGGAAATCGCGTGGAAATCCTATGACCTTTCCAATAATTTTTCTGATCTAAATGCCTGGAAAATATAGCGAGGCAGAGAGGATATGGGAGATATTAAATCAGGGACCAGTGAGGGGGAGAATGAAAAGGACGTAAGGAAATTCTAAACTTCAGAATATTGTACACGCTTCCCATACAAACAAAATTTTTATATAAATAATACGCATCATATAACATGAGTTACATAATCACCATTATCGGGAAAGAAGCAGAAAATCTGAACCAGAAGGGATGGATCTCCCTGGTCCGACAAGATTCGCAATCTCCTGGATCAGAACAAGATAGTACTCATAGATGAATTTCAGAGACTAAATGAAGGCAATACAAAACTTCTGTGCCGGTATTTCCTATCACCAGACAGAGAAAAGGTCAAATGGGGTTATCGAATTGATCAAGGAGCATTAAAACCCAGATAATTACAGATTCAACATTACCATTCATCTCCAGTATCTGCCGAATCTGTAATAAACAAAATACGACAATTTATATCATTAAAATACAATATAGAATAAAATGTATTTCTTGATGACCAATGATGTAGAGGATTTCTCTATACCTCTGAACAGGTGTGATAAAAGAACTGCTGAAGAGGTATATAAAGCAGGTTTACCCCGACTTCTAGACCTCTATTCCAAATACGATATCCCATCAACCTTTTATTTCACTGGCGAATTTGCGGAGATGATTCCTGAAGCAATAGATCTAGTAAAAGATCATGGACACGAAATTGGTTGTCATGGTTATTCTCATGAAATTGACAGAGCACTTGATATATTGACCTATAAAGAACAACTTAATGAATTAAAAAAGGCAAAGAAAACAATAGAATCTGTTGCAGGTAGAATCGAATCATTCAGAGCACCTGCATTACGGCTAAACAAAGACACGATAAGGGTCTTAGAAAAACTTGACTTCAAGACAGACAGCTCGTTATGCCCTCAGCGTTTTGACGGTCCATTCACCTTTGGATCGAGGAGAAAATTAAAATGGCTTTTTGCACCGAGAAAACCTCACTATCTAAATAAAAGCAATATTCTGGAAATCCCTATATCTGCCATTATCTTTTCATATAGTGGAACAACTCTAAGAAGAAGTCCTCTGCTAACAAAAATCATAGAAAAATTTCTCTTTTTCGAATCTAAACACACGGAAAAACCAATAGTTTTTCTCTTCCATCCCAATGAATGCCTAGACTTTAATGGTAAAGTAATAACAACAAGAAGGTCCAAAAACCCTATCAGTTATCTCTTTGCGGATTATCTAAGACAGCGATTAAAATTGAAGAATTTAGGTACGGAATCCATTTCATTATTGGAGAATCTAATAAATAGAGCAATATCTTATGGATTTGAATTCGTAAAAATTGGAGATTATTTGAAAATACACATAAGAAGAAAATGAGGATATTATTTGATCTTGAACATCCGGCACATGTTCATTTTTTTAAGAATGTTATCTGGAATCTCGATAAAGAAGGACATGATACAAAAATTATTGCAAAGAATAAGGAAATAACGACAAATTTATTAGATACCTTGAGGTTTAAATATACCTTGGTTAGTAAATACTATCCCAGCATGTATAAAAAGATTTTTGGTGTTATTGATAAAGATCTAAAACTTTTTGGAATTGTCAAAAAATTCAAACCAGATGTTATGGTGGGTATATTAACGCCACATATTGCCCATGTAGGTAAAATTATGGGTAAAGTGTCCATCAATTTTACAGACACTGAGGATGTGAAATTTGGTAATTTATTGACGATACCATTTACAAATGTTGTCTGCACACCTTCATGCTTTCTAAAAGATCTGGGCAAAAAACATGTCCGCTACAACGGCTATCATGAATTAGCATATCTTCACTCAAACTATTTTAAACCAGATACATCAGTTTTGGATGATTTAAATTTATCAAAAAATGATAAATTCACAATTTTGAGATTTATCTCATGGTCTGCTTCCCATGACATTGGACTTAGAGGTATCAGAGATGCGCGAAATTTGATAAAATCCCTCGAACCCTATGGAAAAATCTTCATAACCTCAGAGAGAAAACTAAGCCCTGAATTAGAAAAATACAGAATAACCTGTTCACCAGAAAAGATTCATTCTCTTTTATACTACTCACAACTCTACATAGGAGAGGGAGGCACAATGGCAACCGAATCAGCTATCCTGGGAACCCCTGCCATACATATAGAATCAAATTCATCGGGAATAGCAACTGGCAACTTCTCTGGAAACTTTCTTGAGCTGAGAGACAAATACGACCTTCTTTACTTCTATCCAGACCAGGAACAGGCACTAGAAAAAGCCATCGAAATCTTGGAAGACAAAAACTCCAAAAAGGAGTGGCAGAGAAAAAGAGAAAAACTACTCAGGGATAAAATAGATGTGACAGCGTGGATGACAGACTTCATAGAGAGGTACCCCGAGAGCTTCTACGAATACAGAGAAAGTAGTAAAAAACAATATTTATATAAGTAAGCGAATATATTAACTAGCTAATATATTATGTGACTAATATGATAGAAACACAGCGCCCCGTGACTGGTAAGGATTTTTTTGATAGAGAAGAGATACTAGAGAGATTATTGAAGACTGAGAAAAATTATGCATTGATAGGTTTTAGGAAAACAGGAAAGACATCAATATTATTTAATTTCAGAAGAAGAGTGGAAACATCACTGGTTTCTTATACTTATATACTGTTCAGCGAGACAGAATACTCATTCTTACTAAAATTTATCAATAATATCTTAGCAACTTACTTGAGATCCAAATCAATGGAGATAAAGTATTTCGAAGATAGTTTAGAATCTTTTAATGAACTAACGAGAGAAACCGTGAAGATAAATCCAGAGATATCTGATCTAATACTACAAATCAAAGATAATTTAGGGAAGGACATATCAAATACATTTATTTCTCTAGCATTTGATCTACCTGAAAAACTTGCAGATGATAAGTTTATTATACTGTTGGATGAATTTCAGGTTTTGGCAAATTTCAAACCGAGATTTTTAGATATATTTAGACAAAAACTCCAAGAGCAGAGGAAAACTAGATACATTATAACAGGCTCAATTGTTGGAATGATGAAAGAGATTCTCGAGAATGAGAGTGTCCCATTATTCGGACACTTTGAGATTATTCCTATTGGCAACTTTGACTATAGAACTGCGAGAAGGTTTATTCTGAGAAATGTCAAACTTAATGAGTTACACCTTAATTTTCTTTTATCCTTCACGGGAGGACACCCCTACTATCTTTCAGTAATTATGAGCAGGATGTTGAATAAACCATTAAACAGATCATCACTGATAGATTCAATCAGGGAAACCCTATTTGAGCCTAATGGTGAGTTATATATCTACTTTAAGGAAACCTTGGAAGAAATGTTTAGAAAAAGGAATATGTCCCGATATTTTCAAATTCTCAAGGCGATTTCATTAGGAAGACACAGGGCCAAGGATATCTGTTCTTTTGTTTCAATACCCTTATCTACAATCCCTCCTTATCTAGACTTCCTGATATTCATAGAACTAATATCAAGGTCTAAGGAAGGGTATTACATCAGAGATCCTACTCTAGACTTCTGGCTTAGGTCATGCCATAGGGTCCAGGAGTCATCCATACTAGATGTACAAGAAAAATTAAATTACTTCGAGGAGAAGATCCATGAGTTATTCAGATTAATTAAATCAGAGTTAGGGAAGGCAAGAGAGTCTCAGATTCGGGAGATATTCTCTATGAAGGGCTTTACTGTAAGTTCAGGATATCTAGAAGGGGAGGAGTTCGATTTGGTAGCAAGGAAAAACAACAAATTAATACTTGGTGAGTGCAGGAACAAAAACATAACACTTAGGTCAGTTATCAACTTTATACGCAAGATTAAAAAAGTGGAAAGGATACATAAAGTAAGTGGTAAAATACTTTTTTCATTCTTAGGAATCACTGAAAAATCCAAAAAATTATGCGTTGAGAATAAGATAGATGTCTGGGATATAGACAGAATTAATAGAGAAAGAAGAAATCTAGAATTACAGCCTATAACGTTATAATCTATACAGAGAAAGAATGAAGAATACTGACCATTGATTCATAAATGAAAATTAATGATAAAAAGATAAGGTTCCTACCATTCTGGAAATTTTCATTGCTTTATTGGGGAAAATAACGAGATTTATAGGTAAGAAGGTGATAATATCCAAATATATTTTATGATTTTTATCTAATTAAACCTCAACAACCCTCAGGAACTTCACTCTCTTAAAATCATCATCAAATGTGGCTATCCTCCTTATCCCGTAGAACCTGCAAGTTGCAGCTATCAGTGCATCATTCGGCAGGAGAGAATACCTTTTGCACATTTCTAATACAATATCCCATGAAAAATTTAATGGCAGTATTGTAATGTCAAGGTCCATAATCAATGACTTATAAAATTTTTCCACAACGTTCATACATTCAACAAATACCTCCGGATTTTCTCTAGATCAAAAATATTTATGGATTTTTCCATGGCAATTCTCTTCATGAGAATATATGTGGTCTCCTCAAGAACATTTAGAGAAGAGCAAGTTCGCTCTTTTGATAGTATTTTATTATATAACAATCTTGCCTTTTCATTACCTTTAAAAAATTCGATAAAGAAGGATGTATCTACAAATATCATATTCTTGCCTCCATCATTTCATCCACTTCATTATCTACATCTATAGACTCACCTCTCAGTATACCAAAGAAATTATCTAAAGTTCTTTTCCTTTCTATTTTCACATCAACCCTCTCCTTTTCCTTCAACCTTATCCTCCTTAGAGGTCTCAGAACACCCTTCTCATATACACACTCCACTTCCATAATAAACATTATAGGAGAAGAAGATTAAATAATCTGCATTTGCGTTCCACTTCGTGATCTAATAACGCTCTCAACACGATATCACTCACGGGATTTCTTCTTTATTTCTATCCAGATCAAAGACAAGAAGAAAAGCTATTTAGATTGGATAGACGGAGGAAATCATACATACTATCGGCTCTTTGAGCGGGTGATTATCCTATAAAAGCCGATTAAACTAATCAAAATTGATTAGTTTCGTCCATTATAATAGGATTTAAATATTCCGATTCCATATTATCCTCATAATGATGAAAAATTTTGAACTTATCAGGGAATTGAGCAGTGAGCCCATAGTAACAAAAGCTACAATTAAGAGGATAGTGGGTTGTGATGACAGGTATGCATATACTATCTTAAACAGATTGCGGAACAGAGGGATCATAAAGCAAATCAAAAAGGGAAGATATACGGCATTGGATGATATTTATATTATTTCTACCAACATGTATACCCCTTCCTATCTCTGCCTCTGGAGTGCATCCTCATATAAGGGATACACGGAGCAGATTTTGGGGGAAATACAGGTTGCCGTTACCAGGGAACACAAAGAGGTGGAATTTAATAATTACAGGATAACGCCCATAAGATTCTCAGAAAAAATCTTCTTTGGTTTTCAAAAATTAAATGCAGGAAACTTTTCTATTTTTATTGCAGAGGATGAAAAGCTTTTAATTGACTCACTGCTTTTCCCCGAAAGGATGGGAAACCCCGAAGAAATCAAGAAGGTTTTCAAGAATGCAGAAATTGATGAAGGGAAACTTGTCAATTACCTGAAAAGGATAGGCAATAAATCTCTAATAAAGAGGTGTTGTTTCCTCCTTGAGAGAATTAGGGGTATCGACCTTTCGGATAATTTTCAGATAGGCGATAGAAACTATATACCCCTTTTTTCTAAGAAAGGGAAAAAGATAGATAGTAAGTGGAGGATCAGGCATGATCTCTAAGGAGGAATTAAGGGAAATAGGAAAGAGGAGGAATTACAACCTGGGACAAGCGGAAAAAGACTATTTTCAGGATATAATCCTCTTTATCCTTTATCAAGAATTTGGAAAAGAGCTGGTTTTCAAGGGAGGAACTGCACTGAGCAAATGTTATGGTCTGGATAGATTCTCACAGGATTTGGACTTCACCCTTCATTCTAAAAAGGATTTAAAGCCGATACTAACATCGGGTTTAGAGAGATTTTTTATCCCGTTCGAATTAAAAGAAAAGGAATATGAAGATGGAAAAAAGATAATTCTCAGGATCGAGGGACCCTTATACACTGGAAATAGAGGTTCATTATGCCGAATTGAATTGGATATAAGTCTAAGGGAGAGGGTATTCATTGATCCCAAAAGAAAAAGGATAGGTCGTTTTTTGCCAGAAATACCCTCCTTTACCGTTATTGTAATGTCAAACGAGGAGATACTCGCCGAGAAGGTAAGATCGATATTAACCCGTGATATGGCAAGAGATATCTATGATATAAACTTTCTCCTGGATCTGGACACCGAGATAAACCCCATTTTAATTGAGAAAAAATTACAATACTATGAAATGAAATTTGATCCAAATTCCTTCTATAAGGCTCTAAAAAGAAAGAGGGATATCTGGAGCAAGGAGCTGAAACCCATTGTAAAGGAGGTCCCCCCCTTCTCTGAGGTTCTGGGGAAGATAAAAATGAGATTTGAGGAGGTTTATGGAGGGACAATAAACAAAATACGATAATTTTTATTCATTAAATGAACAATATTTAATAATGGTCTCAACACGATATCACTCACGGGATTTCTTCTTTATTTCTATCCAGATCAAAGACAAGATAGACGTCACCGCCTGGATGACCGACTTCATTGAAAGGTATCCAGAAAGCTTTTATGAATACCAAAAAGATGCTGGCAATAAACTATCAAACTGACGATCCATTCGCGATCTACGGAATAAGGCATTTCATCCAGAAGTTCGGATTGCCGGTAAAGATAAATATAAACGAGCCAAGCAAGATCTGCATCTCCTACGGCAACAGCGTATCCTCGGGAGAGTTCACCATCGAGGTCCCAGAAAAACAGATCGAAAACGAGTTCTCCGGGTGCCTCGGGATAGATGAACAGGAAATACCGGTATTCGAACTCATCGATAGGGACACCTCTACGGAGAATAACAGGATCATCCTTAACCTCGACGTATTCAAAGAGGTCGGACACATCCTTTCTGGACATCTGGAAAACCTGCCGGAAGAACAGAAAAAGAAAATTGCAAAAATCCCCCTCGTTGACATCTATGAGAAATTCCTGTTCGACAAGGTCCTTTTTGCCTCAAAACAATTGAACGTATCGATCGAAAGCAAACCCCTCTGGCCCAACGGAAAGAGCTTTGCCGTCTGCCTGACCCACGATGTAGATGAAATAAGGAAAACGTATCAGTATTTCACCAGACCATTAATCCACGCCAGAAGATTAGAGTTCGGAAGGGCCTTATATCACATAAAATCCTTCCTTACCGACAAGATCTCTGGAAATAACCCGTACTGGACATTCGAGGAAATAATGAACCTGGAAGATGAACTCGGAGTAAGATCGACCTTTTTCTTCCTCCAGGAAGATGCCAGGGTAGAACTCTCAAAACCGGAAACCTGGAGACATTATGGAAGGAGATACAGATTCGACAATATAGAAATCATAAAGCTAATCAACAAACTCTCTTCCGGCGGCTGGGAGATCGGTTTGCACGGTTCCTTCTACTCTTACAATAACAAAAAGAAGCTCATGCGAGAAAAAAAGGATCTCGAAGAGGCACTTGGAGGAAAAATACACGGAATAAGGCAGCACAACCTAAATCTGAAGATCCCGGAAACATGGCAATACCAAGAAGAAATTGGTCTGGAGTATGATACATCCCTCGGTCCGAAGGGAAACACTGGCTTCCGCTGGGGTACCTCTTTTCCTTTCTACCCTCTCAATCCCGAGAACGGAAGACCGGTATCAATCCTTGAAGTACCTCTATCCATAATGGATATCCACCTCTTTAGGAGCAAGAAAAATGCATGGAACGAGTTCTTAGAGGTCCTAAAAATGGTAGAAAAACACAATGGTCTTCTAACTGTATTGTTCCATCACACTGTTTTCAACGATCGCGAATATCCTGCATGGACTGACATGTACAAAAAAATCATAAATCTCTGCAAAGAGAAAGGTGCGTGGATAACAAACGCTAATGAAATAAACAAATGGTGGAGGTCAAGAAAAAATGGCAATAACTCTTAAAATCTGTGACGATCAAAAGGAATGGGACAGCCTTGTCGAAAAATCCCCCCACGGTACAATATTCCACACCTGGAAGTTTTTGAAGATTATGGAGAATCACTCAAAAATAAGAGTTTTTGGAAATAATTACAGATCTAAATTATATCCCATGATCGGATTAAGGGGCAGTAATCCAATAGGGATCTATCCCCTCTTTTACTACGATTCATTTTTTATAAGATATGTCTTTTCTCCTCCGTTGGGAACTGGAGTTACATATCAGGGACCGCTGATAGTGTATTATGATAATCTAAAACAATCAAAAAAAGAATCTTATCTCATCGATCTTCAGAAAAGTCTTGACAAATTCATCACATTAAAACTAAGGTCCAATTTTATCAAGGTGAGAACATCTCCTGGTTTGATAGATGCGCGACCATTTCTTTGGAGTAACTATACAGTCGAACTGCTTTATAATTATGAGATTAATTTACAGAATAGATTAGATGAAATTCTAAATAGTTTTCCAAAATCTCGCAGAAAAAATATCAAAAGAACGGAGAAGAGTGGACTGAGTGTCTCAGAGGGTTCGAAAAAGGAAATTGAATTTGTATTCGAATCTCTTAAAAATAGATATCAGGCTCAGAGCATTAATCCCGAGTTAGATAAATACTATCTGTTTAATGTATATAAAGCCTTTTATTCAGATAACCTACGGGTCTTTGTCGTTAAAAAAGATGAGAGATATCTAGCAGGGGTAGTACTACTCATGTATAATAAAAGAGTGCATGTGTGGCTGGGATGTACAAAAACAAGCATTAGTGGTCTGTATCCAAATGACCTACTACTATGGGAGTGTATTAAATGGGCCCACAATGAAGGATATGAAATATTTGAGTTAACATGGGCGAACACATATAGATTATGTAGGTATAAATCGAGATATAACCCTCTACTATCACTTTATTTTTCATGTGAAAAATACTCACCATTTATTTCATTTCTTCATTCTATTAAAAAGAAGATTAAACCAGATGAATCTAAACACTTGAAATTGTAAAATGGGTGTCTTAGTGACAAATGCGGATGATTGGATATGTTTGAATATTTGTAGATCATTAGGTAAAAGAGGCATAGATGTAGCGGTAGCCTCACATAAAAAAGATGCAATGTCCTTCCACTCGAGGTATTGTAAACAGAAACATGTTTATACAAACCCTTCTCTGAATGTGGAGAAATTCATTGAGGATATCGTTAATATAGTCAAGAAAAACAACTATGAATTTCTGATACCTACAAATGATGTAACTTTGATGGCAATTTCTTCCTTTAGGGATAGGATAGAGAAATATGTGGATATCCCAATACCTAATCATGAAACTCTTGAGATCTGTGATGATAAATCAAAGAGTATCGAAATGGCACGTAAATTGGGAATTCCACACCCTAAAACCTTTTTTGTGGAGAGTGTTTCAGATATTGATAGGATTGTAGAAGAGTTTGAATTTCCTATAGTGATTAAACCCTTTAGGGGACAGGGTGGAAAAGGCGTTAATTTTGTATCTTCTTCAGATATGCTAAAAGATGTATACCTAAAAACTATCGAGCAATATGGAAATGTAATGATTCAGGAGTATATTGAAGGAAACAGATATCTTCTAGGAGTTATTTTCAATCGTAATCATGAGCCTAGACGTTTATCACTTCATAAAACAATTCGGTTTATAGGTGGAATAACTATTTTCGGGGAAACTGCTGATCAACCCAGAGTAATAGATCTTGGATTAAGGTTTCTTGAAGGAATAAATTTTTTTGGTATGGGTATGATAGACTTCATAGTGGATAAAAAAGACGATAAACCAAAGTTTATGGAGATTAATCCACGTTTTTTTGGTTCAATTTCTATACATATTGCTGCAGGAGTCGATTTCCCATATTTATTTTACACTATGTTAAAGGAAGGCGATATTGAAAAATGTTTTGATTATAAGAAAGGAATTAAATCTCGTCATCTTTTGAAAGATATAAGTCATCTACTCACTATACTGGCTGGAAAAGCCCCGTATAACTATAGATTGACGAAAAAACAAACTATCACTAATTTTATCAAATCATTCAATTGCACATCGGATTATATATTTTCCCTAGGTGATCCTTTACCTGCATTTACAGAGTTGAAGGAGATTATCTATAGAAAGATCAATAGATAAGATGGATATTACTATAAAAGTAGGAAGAGAAGGGGACAAGGAGTGTTGGAATGATATTGTAGAAAACTCACCACAGGGAACTATCTTCCATACGTGGAAATTTTTGAAGATTATGGAGAAGCATACAAATAGCAAGTTATATCTGATTATAGGCATGAGGGGAACAACTCCAATCGGGATTTATCCATTGTTTTTCCAGGAAAAAAAATTCCTGCGACTAGTATTCTCACCACCACCACATTGTGCAGCTCTGTATCTGGGTCCTGTAATAATAGATTATGATAAACTAAAACAGAGCAAGAAAGAATCCATCTTCACATCGTTTCAAAAAAAAGTAGATGAATTTATTTCATCAAAACTCAAAGCAGATTATGTTTTGATTTCTACATCTCCCGGTTTATTAGATTCAAGACCCTTCAAATGGACGGGTTACAACGTGAGACCCTCCTATAGTTACCTAATCGATTTAAGCAATGGTGCAGATTATGTCTGGAAGCAATTGACAAAGCATTTACGACAGAGTATAAATAAAACCAAAAAAGAGGGTGTTTCAATAGAGGAAGGTTCTAAAGAGGATTTGGAGGCCATTTATAATCTCCTTAGTGAGAGATACAAAGAACAGGAGAGGATCGTTACTGTTCCTAAGAGATATCTCTTTGACCTGTATGATTCCTTTCATCCAGAAAACCTAAAGATTTTTGTTGCAAAATATAAGGGAGAAATTAGAACAGGGACAATAGACATCTGGTATAAGGACAAAGTGACAGCATGGATAGGTAGTACAAAGACATATTTGAGAGGAATATCTCCAAATGATCTGCTTTTCTGGGAAACTATAAGAAAAGGATGCGAACATGGCTTTAAACAATATGAGATAATAGGGGCAGCTGGAAATAGAAGGTTGCACAGTTATTATTCAAAATGTAATCCAGAGCCATTGTTGTGGTTCTCAGCCAGAAAGTATTCCTCTTTTGTGCCAAAATTGTTAGAGGCAAGTTATATTAAAATATTGAAACCTGCATATGGGAAAATTAAATCAAAGAGGTGATATCAATGTCCATCAAAAAAGCATATAAAAGAATACGGTACAGTCTAACGCTAAAAGGCATATTGCATGTCTTGGCTATGAATTCTCCACACGACTTTTTAACTATTCCTCTTTATAGACTGCGAGGAACCAGAATAGGAAAGAATGTCGGTATCGCCCAAGGAGTATTCATTGAGGAGTCTCGTCCTCATTTGGTAACAATTGAAGATGGAGTAAATATAGGTCCAAAAGCAATTATTGTTGCGCATGATTCTAGTTATCATTG